>Ga0256404_1003834_pt1 | contig 29702 bp, 22 predicted proteins | sample RumenRJG_01DNA_FD_185990 | JGI IMG/M metagenome (GOLD analysis project Ga0256404, IMG submission 185990) | Bovine rumen microbial communities from Lethbridge, Alberta, Canada - RJG_01 | ecosystem: Host-associated > Mammals > Digestive system > Stomach > Rumen | place: Canada: Alberta | collected...
CAAGGGAGATCGTCTCGGGCAGGGCGTTGACCTGATCGTCAACTGCCTTTGCTGCCTCGAGGTCGGCAATCTTCGCCTCGGCGGCTTCGAGCTTGTTAATGACTTCATCATCTACGAGGTCAAGAGCGGTGTCGTCGAAGGTGTCGAGGTCTTCTCTGATGCCGTCGACGGTTGCTCTATCGTTGAGAGTGAGGTTCTCGAGCTCGGGGAGGTTATTGATACGGGTGGTGATTTCGTCAGCGGCTACGATGCACTCCATCATATAGAGGGCGCCGGAGAGCTTTTCGTAAATTCCGTCGTCGATAAGAGCCTTCTGGTCGTCGGTAAGGGCGTTGTAAGCGGCGTAGGCTGCTTCTACGTCGTCCTTATCCGCGATGGTCATCTCATCGTTTGCGGGCAGGTTGATGATCTTTTCGGTAACCGCGTTCGCGGCCTCGATATTCGCGATGACCTGCTCGGCGTCGGTGAGCTTTTGGAGAGTTTCGGCGTCGATATAGCCCTTCTGCTCGTCGGTCAGGGCGTCATAAGCCTGTCTTGCCGCTTCGATCTGCTCCGCGTCGGCGAGTGTCACGCTCTCGGCATCGGGCAGGGCGTTGATCGTGTTGATAGCCTCGGTGCTCTCGGCGGGGACATAGCGCTCGGTGAAGATCAAGCCGTAATCCCACGCCTCGTCGTCTGTACCGTCGGGACGGAAGTAGATATTGTATTTGTCGTTATTCTCAACGGAAATGTCATTACCCACGCCGTCGGGGAACCATACGAAGTCCTCGCCCGGTTTCGCGTAAACTACCTTGAACGCATCGGTGGAAGTCAGCGCGACTTGAGTGATCATATACTCGCCGTCTGCCTCGGGGTTTGCGGTGAGCCGGTACGCGGGGTCTACCTTCCAGTTGGTGAAGGTGCCGACGAGGTAGTAGCCGGGCTCGTACTTCGCGACAGCGTCAAAGGTCGCGGTGTAGGTGATATCGCCTGTGACAGCGGGGAGAGCATCGGTTGCGCCGTAGGTGGTGGCGCCGTCGGTCCAGCCGGAGAAGGTGTAGGTGAAGTCGTCGTCCTCTGCCTTTTCGGGCACATTGCCGCTATAGGCAGGGGCAGCGCCGTCCTCAACCGTGTCTGTTTTGAGAGTTGAGCCGTCGTCGTTCTTCCAGGTTACGGTGTAGCCGGTGGGAGCGTCAGCAAGCGTAAACGAAATGGTAAAAGGCAAGAAATTTAGCGCATCTTTGTTAAACATATTGTCGTGATAGACACGCTCAGCGCTTCCTGTCCAATACATCGCACCTTCAGTGGTGCCACTAGTTACAATTTTTGTAAAGACCTTACCGGCAGGCGCAACAAAGGTTCCCCAGTATAATACGTTGCCATCGAAGTCTGAATGATCACCGTATTGTAAGTTCTGAATACCGTGATCGCTCAACTTGTCGGTGTTGCTATGGACGGTGATTGTTTCCCCAACAGGCTCGGTCGGAGCCTCGGTGGGAGCCTCAGTGGGAGCCACGGTGGGAGCGTCAGCAAGCGTAAACGAAATGGTGAAGGGACGGAAACCGTCTTCGTCGGTATCAAAATCAATATACCATTCCCCCATCATACCGTCGTGATCGACACGCTCAGCGTTTCCTGTCCAATTCATCGCATCATTGGTGCCATTAGTTACAATTTTTGTAAAGACCTTTCCGGTAGGCGCAACAAAGGTTCCCCAGGGTAATTCGTTGCCATCGAAGTCTGAATGATCACCGTATTGTAAGTTCTGAATACCGTGATCGCTCAACTTGTCGGTGTTGCTATGGACGGTGATTGTTTCCCCAACAGGCTCGGTCGGAGCCTCGGTGGGAGCCTCGGTCGGAGCTTCGGTCGGAGCTTCGGTCGGCTCAACTGCGCCGACGCGCACGGCCTTGTAGTGGCCTAATTCATTCTGCTCGTTGATGGGGTACCACTGTGCGCCGTCCGCGATACCCTCGGTGATATCTCCGGTCTGCTTGCCGTTGCCGTTGAAGATGACACCATCGACGCCAGCGGGAATAACAGCGGTATAGACCTGCTGTCCGTATTCGTTGACCTCAGCCTTGTTCATCTGAGTACCCGGATACTCAGGGCAGTCGACTTCGCTGTCCCAATAGTAGACGTGTATGTCACCCCAGTTGAATGCGTCGGTGAATTTCACGGTGAACGAAGTGGGAGCGGGCTCGGTCGGAGCCTCGGTGGGAGCTTCGGTGGGAGCCACGGTGGGAGCGGGAGCGGTGCTCTTAAGTGTGAACACGATGGACTGAATGCCGTAAACATCACCTGAGAAGGTTACTTCCGATGCTTCACCTGTCCATGTAACTGTATAATATGGTATCCATTCTGGATCTTCCGGCATCATGTTATCCCAATATCCGCCGCTTTCCGCAACTGTGGCACCGGGGAAATTAAGGGAACCATAATACTCAGCATCCTTGAGTTCAATCTTGGTGAATACCGATCCTTCGGGCGCCGTAAAGGTGGCGTTGCCTCTTCCACCAAAGAAACAATCGTTCACACGGGTATTGCCTTGCTCTGTAGTAAGAGTTACACCGCCGGAAGATTTTCCGCCGCTGGTCTTTTGAAGGCTATTATTATCCCATGTGACGGTGCTGATTACAGGCTGAGCCTCGGTGGGAGCCTCGGTCGGAGCCTCGGTCGGAGCCTCGGTGGGAACGGTCGCGGGATCATGACCGGCGAGGGTGACAGTGGAGTTCTCGTTAGAAAGGACATACCATTTGTCTGAAGCATTACCTTCTGCATCGAGAGGATAATAAGCTTGCCTATCACCACCATCAATCCTTACAATCAATAATGGACCGTACTCATCTCCTTCAATCGTTAAGTCGCCAATTTGATCTTCCTGGAACTCAGTATCATCTGCTTGAGTTTCAGGATTCAATCTCTCTCTGTAAGTACCGCCTTTAATGATAAGGGAATAACCTCTGTAGTTTAAACCCAGATAGTCGCCGGACGAAGCAGAGAGCGTGTCCCCTGCGACAAGATCTTCGAGATACACGAAATCTTCGGTATAATCCGTCGCGCCAGCCGAGATCGGAACCACGGTGAACAGGCTGACGATCATCATAAAGACCAGCAGAATACTGATGGGTCTTTTGAGTTTTTTCATCATGTAAAAAATCCTCCTTAAAATAATATAGGTTGAGATTGCCACGTCGCTGACGCAGGCGTCCGCTCCTCACAATGACATTCTCTGATAGGTTGAGATTGCCACGTCGCTGACGCACGCGTCCGCTCCTCGCAATGACATTCTCTGATATTTGAGATTGCCACGGGTCGCATTTCAGATTGCCACGGCTCTTGCGAGCCTCGCAATGACAATTTGTATATCGCTCCTCGCAATGACATTCTCTGATATAACCGTTTTCTCTTTGATCTGCCCGCTGACCGCATACAATATTTATATCGGGCATTGGCTCGCGCCAACAAAGGAAAACAAGAGTTAACAAAGAATCGGTTAAAACAGTCATGTAAAAGGCAAAATGCCGACACTTCACAACTGTTTTTTGATATCTCGCGTTTTCTTGTTCAATTTTTACATTATTTTCTATTATATCACACAAAATATTTGCAATATTCCTATACGGAATTTTGCAACATTATTTTTTAATATCGGAATTAACTGCGGCTCAGATAATAGGCGGCTTTTGCCGCGTACATGGCGCGGTCGGCTTTCTTGACGAGCTCTTCCGCGGTCAGATCGGGATAGTCCTTTGAGCGCGCGTATCCGGGAGCGATGCTCAGCGGGTACGAGGACTTCTTCTCTGTCCAGAGCTTTGTTTCCTTCTCCAAACGCACGAGAACTTCTTCGATCTCCTCTTTCTCCATATTCGTCACGACGATGAACTCGTCGCCGCCTACCCTGTAGCATCTGCCGAAGTCGCCGACAGCTTTCTCAATACAGCGCGCGGCTGAAACGATCAGCTCGTCTCCCTCATCGTGCCCGTAGGTATCGTTGACCGTCTTTAAGCCATTGATATCAAAGACAAAAACGGTGAAATTCTCAGGCAGATTGTCGATCCGGCTGTATCGCTGCATGTCCTTGGTGTAGGCATAGCGGCTGTACACGTCGCACAGCGCGTCTTTCATCAGCTGTTCGTCAGCATCCATCTTGTAGTACTCGGCGTAGTTGATGAACATCAGCGCGACGCCGAAGGTCATCGCGATATATGCCGTGCGGTACTCGCCGCCGAACGACTCCTGTAAGACAATGCCTGCCAGCAACAGTACAAACACGGAGATCAGCGCGGTGCGGTTTCGCTTGCGGTACGACAGGCTGAACATCAGGAACTCGATCGCCGTCAGGACAATAATCGCCAGATAAACCGCTATATACACGCCGTACAGCGTTCCGTGGGTATAGCGGTGGTTATCGTCAACCACGATCATCCAGTCGTTGAAGCAGGCGATGATCTGGAACACGGCGTTAAAGCCGAACAACGCCATCATCACCTTGAACAGGCGGTTGCGCAGCTTCATCTGAGCCACAATCGCTCCGCCTGCCAGCGGCGTGAGGATATAATCCAGACACTTCACCGCCTTGAGCAGCCAGATAGAGATCGCCGCGTTGCCGCTGAGCCGGACGCCGATCCACTCCGCAAAGGCTGATACCGCGATGATCGCGTATGTCAGATAGAACAACCGCTTGTCCTGCTTAGGGATCCAGCTGTTCTCGTGTACCAAAATACAAAGAACGGCAAGCGCCATCCAACAAAGAATGATTAAGACTGTATAATAGCTTACCAAACCGCGACCCTCCTTTCGCTTTGCATACAGAGGAGGGTTTTAAAATCAAGGTTTCTGTTTATATTGTTCTCTGTTTATCATCTATTACGGTAGCTTATATTATCTCTCATTATCTGTGATTTTGCAAGAGGAGGTTCCAACTCGTCACCCCCATCATCCAAAAGCAAGACTTGCGTTTATCGCCGAAAACAGGTAAACTATAGTCAACCAATACAAGACACGCATGAATCGGGAGTTGTTAGAAGTATGCTTTTTGCGGAAATCCTGAAAAAGCTGAGAACGGACAGAGGGCTGTCTCAGCGCGAGCTGGCGGAACAGGTGTATGTAACCCGCACCTCGGTCAACCGCTGGGAAAACGGCAGCCGTCTGCCCGACGCCGCGATGATCCTGAGACTGGCAGAGGCGCTGGGCGTGGATATCAACCTGCTCTTTAACGCCGCGGCTGAGAGCGACGATATGCCCAACATCGTTATGCTGGACGACAACAAGATCATCCTCACCGGAGGTCTGCCGATCCTGGAGGAAGTCTTGCCGAAAGCCACGGTGACCGGCTTCACCAAGCCTGTGGACTTGATCGAATACGCCAAGGTCAACCGTATCGCGCTGGCGTTTCTGGATATCGAGATCGGGCGATTCAGCGGGCTGGACATATGCCGTGAGCTGCTGAGGATCAATCCGCGCACCAACGTGGTGTTCCTGACGGCATATCCTTCGTATGCTTTTGACGCGTGGGATACCGGCGCGTGCGGCTTTATGCTCAAGCCCATCACCGCCGACGGCGTTCGCCAACAGCTGACCGCCCTGCGCTATCCGCTTGCGTCGGGAGGAGTTGACAAATGATCGGTTTGTGGCAAACAATAGAATACTGCGCGGGAAGCGCGATGCTGGCGCTGATGCTGATGGCGCTGGGCTACTCGATCGTCATCCCCACCACCGATCGGTGGAGCAAGAACTTTTTCATCACCTTCTTCTCACTGTTGACAATATGCGTGATCGCGGCGATCCTCGATCTGTACTTCTACAAAAAACCGAATTTTGAGAACGCCGAGAGAATCGCCTGTTATGTTGAGACGCTGTTCTTCTCGCCTCTCATGCCCATGCCGACCATGCTGCTGATACATTACTGCAAAGAAAAATTCATGAAAAGCCGCCTGCTCTACATCGCGATCATCCTGTGGGTCGTCTTTTTCGTTTTGCTGGAGATCGGCTATTTCACCGATTTCTTCTTCGTGATTACTCCGGAGAACGATTTTCACCGCACCCGCTGGTTCCCGCTTTTGGCAAGCCCGCTGGTGGTCATCATGCTCCTGAACATCACGGGGCTGATCCAACGGCGCAAGAAGCTTTCAAAACGTTATTTTATCGCTTTTCTGATCTATCTGCTCCCGATGACCGCGTTCATGGTCTTTCACATGTTCGAAGAAATTGAACTGACCGTGTTCTTGGGCGTAGGCATCTGCGCGTTGTCGATGTACTCGATCATCACCTCGGATCATATCGAACAGAGCTTTCTTCAACAGCGCAAGATCGCCGAGCAAGAGCGCGAGATCGCCCATCAGCGCGCGGAGGTCATGGTGCTGCAAATGCGCCCGCACTTCATCTACAACACGATGATGAGCATCTACTACCTCTGCAAGCAGGACGCCGACAAGGCTCAGCAGGTCACACTGGACTTCACCACCTATCTGCGTAAAAACTTCACCGCGATTGTCGGTGAGAATCTTGTGCCGTTCAAGGATGAGCTGGAACACACACGCGCGTATCTCGCCGTAGAACAAGCACAGCACGAGGACATGCTCTATGTCGAATACGACACGCCGCACACGGACTTCAGCGTGCCGCCCCTGACCCTGCAGCCCCTTGTGGAAAACGCCGTTAAGCACAGCCTGGATCCCAACGGCGATCCCCTGCGTATCTATGTCAAAACACAGCTGACGGATCAGGGCAACGAGATCATCGTAGAGAACAACGGTCTTGACTATCAGCCCTCTGACGACAACGAACCGCATATCGCCCTCTCGAACATCAAACAGCGGCTTGAGCTGATGTGCAAGGGCGAAATCACGATCATCCCCCGCGAAGGCGGAGGCACAATCGTAACAGTGATTATCCCCCGTACATAGCGGTATATTCGAACAGCCGGCGAAGCGGTTCACACGCTCCGTCGGCTGTTCGGCTGCACGACCAACGCACTGCCGCCTCTCGATAAACATTCAAGGCAAAAAATACGCAAAATATCAAATTATTTTGATGAATCGTACAGATTTTTGTAGCTTTTTTCTACAAACTATGGTACAATTGAAAAAAAAACAAACGGAGATGGGATTATGACAATTTTCTTATTCGTCGGAATCATCGCGCTGGTATGTATCCTCGGGTTCTTCAACGAAAAGGTCACCAAGCTGACCTACGAGATCGCTCTGATGCTTTTCGCAATTGTGATCGGGATACTGATTATCCTCGCGACCACGGTATTCAAAGGCGCCGAGGTTCTTGAACAAGCGCAGATGATGGATATCGAAGACTTTTTGCTCAAAGGCGTTCTGTGCTTTATGCTCTTCGCGGGCTCGTTCCGCATGGCGTTATCGGACTTCAAAAAAATGGCGCGTCAGATCACGGTGCTCGCCTTTGTCTGTACGCTGCTGGGGTCGATCTTCTACGGACTGCTGTTCTACGGCGCGGCTCTCTTGCTGGGTGTAAACCTCTCGCTGCCGGTCTGCCTGATGTTCGGCAGTATCGTTGCCCCGACCGATCCGATCGCCGCAACGGGAATCCTGAGCAAATTCGGCTTGCCGAAAAATATCTCCTTCCTCATCCAGGGCGAATCGCTGTTCAACGACGGCGTGGGCGTCGCGCTGTTTGTCTTCTTCTCCAGCATGGTGACCTCTTCCGAATCGGGCAGCTTTTTCGGCGTCATGCTCAAAGAGGTCTTTGGCGCTGTCGCGGTCGGCATAGCGGTTACGGTAGTGTGCTTCTTGATGTTCCGCTACTCAAAGAACAAAATGCTTCGCATTTTCATCAGCCTGCTCGCTGTTTCGCTCTCTTACGCGATCTGTGAGAAATGCCACTTTTCGGGCGCGATCGCTTCGGTTATCTGCGGTATTCTCTTCTCTGCCCTGCGTTCACGCTTTTCTAAAGAAGATGCTAAAGAAGCCGAGGGCTTTGACGAATTTTGGGAGACGCTGGACTCGCTGTTCAATTCTATCCTCTACGTCATGCTGGGCTTATCGTTCGTCCGCGTTTTGCAGATGGAGCACGTCATCCTTCTGTCACTCGTCGCGATCACCGCGAACTTTATCGCAAGGGTAGGCAGTCTGTCGATATCTTCTATGATTATGGGCAAGATTCCCGACAACTACAACCGACTCAACTTTATCAAGCTGTTCACGTGGGGCGGCCTGCGAGGCGGTCTTTCCGTTGCGCTTGCCATGAGTACGAAAAGCATGGTGTCATCTGACGTCTACTACATCATTCTCGGCGGCACCTACGCGATCGTATTCTTCACAACGGTCGTGCAGGGCTTGACGCTCAAACCCGTCTATAACAGAATCAGCCGATCCATGCAAAAAAGCGCTTGACCGCAACAACGCTTTGAGCGACTGTAGATATCAAAAGAATAACCGCGACATACAGCTGTGAGCTGTTTGATCCGAAACAAACTCAGGGGACGATCTTCTATGGATCGTCCCCTTTCGGTTACTTAGTATTACATAAACTCCGCAAAAGAAAACGCCCTGCAGCAGCAGAGCGTGTCTCACATCATTTCAATTGTCAAAACGTTTTGCGCAAGTTGGTTTGAACAGCCTCGGGCGGAAACAGAAAATAAGCGGACATACCCGCAAACCCCAGATAAAACACCGGTCAGATCACCGCCGTCCGCAAGGGACTTGCCTCGGAAATGATACCAAACGCTATAAAAAGGACGAGCTCGATCACCAAGCTCAGCAGAAACAGTACCATCGCCGTTGTCGGAAGAGCAACCGCCGCCTTTGGATACAGGGGATATCTTTTGAGGATGAACGTATAATAGATGAACAGCAACAGCATCGCGATGAGCGTCATAAAGTATGTAAGGTCGAACCAAACGGTGGTCAGGCTCGAAAAATCAAGATACGCGATCATGCTGCCAATCCTGTTCAGCTTGAGCAAAAATACCGCCGCGAGCGCGATCATGAACACCGCGCCGCGAATCTTCACAAAGCGCATGTTCTTCGTTTTCACCCCGGCCGTCAACATAAAGCCGGCAAAGATAAGAAAGATCAACGCTACCAGCGCGCTGATAAGAATCGCCTTAGAGGACAGCGCGCTTCGGTCTTTGAAGATAATAAAAATATTGTACGCAGCGTACACGGCAAATAATATACCCGTCACCACGGTGACCGCTGTTTTCGGCGTCAGTTTTTCTTTCATACATTCCTCCAAACAGTATCAGCGGTATCCATGCTCTGCACAGCGCCGCTGACATAAAAGTAAGGGCGGTATATACAAACCGCCCTATGGGATATCCGAAAACACTTAATCATCAAACCAGTTGTTCGGTGTCTTCATAAAGGTACTGAATCTGGCGAAACGGTTATCTACCTCAAACGCTTTCTTCTTGTTGTCCAAAGGATCGTCGGAATCGGGCGATGATGTCCTAATGACATCTTCTGTTTCAAACGCTGTAATTTTCAGATTTTCTCGCACATATACAGGTTTCATTTCACATTCTCCTTCAAATAGCTGCGGAACGCTCCGCATCAGGGCTGAAAGATTTCCCGACCCCATCCGTCAGAATCGGTCGGCATGGACGTAGGCGCTTGAGTGGGCGCTTGCGTAGGCGCTTCTGTAGGAAGCACGCCGATCGTGTAGGGCGTGTCCATATGTGCTATCCATCGCTGGATGTAGGTAACATCCAAAGATTCGATTTCACCGTTGCCGTCAACGTCGGCGGCTTCTGCCGAAAAGTCACCGCTGAGCGGTAATCCGGCAAGCTTTTGCTGCACAAAAGTCGCGTCCGTAATCGTCACTTTACCGTCACCGTCAGCATCGCCGGGGATACCCGCCGCGGCAACGGCACTCGCGCCCGCGAGCGTGAGTACAGCGGCAACGCTCAGTATCGTTGTAAATCTGCTTAGCCTAAAGATCACTGAACTTCACCTCGGCGTTATCTCTGTCTTCCCGATCCTTCGCACCGGAATCGGACTGCGGAGCTTCCGGCTCACGATCCTTTTGGTCTTGTTCACCGTCAGATCGGCTGACAGCGCTCTGTTCGGTATCAGCCCGCGACGGTGTCGCGCCGCCGCTGCCTTGTGCGGAAGAGCCGGAGACAACCGACTGCTGATCGGAGTCTTCTGCCTTCTGTTCAACACTGCCGCTGTCTTGACGATCCGATTCGGCGCTTTTCTGTTCGGCGCCTTCCTCGGTCTTTTGTCCGCTCACGGTTTTCTGTCCGCTCACGGTCTCGGTCGCGGATACGGTTTCCGTCGTCTTGGCAGAAGACTGCTTTACACTGCTTTGAGAAGGCGTCGCATCCGGAGTAGCTCCGGAGTCCTTATCCTTACCGCAAGCCGAAAGACACAACACAAAAGCAATCAGCAACACTGCCGATATCAATTGAAACTTAGACAAATTCTTTCACCTTAGATCGACATGACTGTTAAAACTCTATCAATAGCCACTCCTATTTAGTATGTTTTACAACATCCGATACAGAATGTCAATAAGTAATCAGCACTTTTCACAGAAAGATCTTCTGCGTGATACAAATCAACGATGTCGGCATTTTTTGATAAAGAATCAGGGAGACAATTTATACAAACCGTCTCCCTTTTGCAGCATATTTATATGGGCTTTCCGATCTCCTCGGGCGCTTTCATCTCAAGGTCATACCGTTGAATCCACGTCGCGTCGATCACACTGATCTCTCCGTCTTGATCGACGTCGCAAGCCGTCAGCGCCGGCTCTTCCAAAGCGAGCATGTTGGCGCTGTAACGCTGAATCCATGTCGCGTCGGTGATATCGACCGCGCCGTCCGTGTTCGCGTCGCCGCGCTTTTGCGGCGCGGGAACAACCGGAAAATCGGCGATATTGAACCGCAGGATGTAGTCGAGTGGTTTGTACTGTGCGTTTTCATGCGTTTTTCTGCACAAGCCGCAGTTGCCGACCAGAGCGTAGTCTATATTCTGTTCAAATTCGATCGTATCAAGGTGATTCCAGTCCTTGTCAAATACAACGACGTGCTTGGTCTCTGCCTCGTTCTCTTCGAGATAATAACCGTTCGGGGCGGCGTAACCGTGGTTGTAGACCGAGTACTCCACGATATGCCGTGAGCTCCCGGAGACATCCTTACGGGCGAGCAGCTCGCCGCTTTTTGCGTAAGTATCCGCGTAGTACGTCTCTTTACCTGACGCTGTATCTCTTATGCTGTGCAGCAAGGTGATGTTGCCGTGATCTTCAAACGCAGCATGATAAGAACCGGTGAAGGTGATCTGGGTAATAACCCGATCCTGCGCGTCATAGAGCGTCAGGTATTTTGCGCCGTCAACATAACGCTCAGCGGCGTAAGTCTCATCATCAATCGGGATGTAGTCGCGGTAATCGGTCAAAGGCTCGCTGACCTTAGGCTCGGTTTCGAAATCCAACGTCAGCGCGGCTGTATTTTCGCTGTAATCCCGCAGCATGCCGCAGATCCCGTTCAGGTGCGGGATAAAAGTCGTAGCTTCCGCCTTTGCCCCGTAGCCGGCAAAGAAATCGTTGTCAAGCGTATACAGATCGCTGAGAATGTGACCGGTACGGTCGATCTTGATATAGTAATTCGTCTGAGAGGTATTGAAGGTCAGCGCAAGGTTGCCGTCAAAGAGCTTGACGACCTGAATGTGATGCACATAGTTTTGCTCTATCGCATAGCCGGGGACGTCAAACTTTACGCTGTAGACCTCTTCCCCGTTGAGATTATATTCGGTCAGCTCAAAATGCTTGTTCGGGTTGCCGACCGGGGCGCGAAGGATGCCGTAGGTGTTCTCGCGCATCTCAAAAAGATTTGACCGCACCATGTCCATTTCATAGCCGACAACCTCACTAATCTCTGTCATCGGCAGAAAATCAGCCGTCGTCACCGTCTGTCGGTATTCCTGCACCGGCTGTTGATAGTTTCCGAAAAACAATCCCTGCGGCACCACAAGGGTATAGTCCGTTTCGGGCTGTACAGACGGAGAGGTGTTCTGATAACTCAGGTTGAACTCACGCGCGTCTGCGGCAGCGGTGACGGACAGCATCAGCTTTGTGCCGTCCGCCGACAAGAGATACGGCAGATACTGCGCCATTTCTTCTCTTGTTTGGAACTCGCGCAGAGACAGTCCGGCGTCGGCTCTGAGCGTCATCTTTGCGTCGAAACGAAGATCATCGGCTTCCAGCTCAAAATTCACCTTCGGCTCGGGAACGGGCTCGTCGCTGAAGCTGACCTTGAACGAGGGCTGATCGCCCGTGACAAAATCGGTGATACTGATACCCGTGTAGCGTCCGTTATAGACGCTGCCGTCCGAGAGGCCGCTGTTCGGCGAGGTGACAGGCGTAAGCGCGTCTCCCTCGCGGTAGAAGCAGTCGTACATAGACCAATCGGAAGGATTCTCCAACTCAAGCTTCACGTTATGAATCAGGTTATCGCGCGCCATGCCGTTTGTATTGAGATAAGTAACCTTCTGTAAATCATCGTCAAATGCGCCCTTCGCGTTGACATGAAACACACGGAAGCCGGGGCGGTATTTTGTGTGCTCCGCGAACATAGACGCGCTGGCGCCCTTGCCTGAATCGTATTCTACCAGAAAGTATTCGTCCAAAAAGCCATTGGAACGGTCGATCTCAGGCGCGATCACCGCAATCTTTTTTCCGCCGTCAAGGGTTTCGATCGGTGAAAGCGATATGGTCATATCGCCCGAGGCTTTGTCGGCGTAGACGATGTTGTCATCGTTCAGCCAGCCGTAGCTCCACTTGGTAAAGCCGTTATGATCGCCCTGATTCCGCGACATTTCATCATAGGTCATGATCGTTTCAGGATGGTCGTCGTTGTACGAATAATAATCCATCGCGCCGAGGATATGGCCGAACTCATGCCTAAAGGTTGATGCGTTATCTTTGAGCATCGTATAGGTACTGACCTTTTTTTCGCCGATCTCGACATCACCGTCAAAGCTGACATGAGGCCACCATGTCGTACCCCACTCCCCTTCGGGCCCCGCAAAGCTGAAGCAGACGATATCCAGATGACCGTCGCCGTCGCTGTCATACTTGTCAAGGTCGATATCTGTTTCCGGCGCGCTGAGCACCTCGCATATCAGATCGTCGACGGTGTACTCGGCGTCGTCATATTCGGCGCGGTTGTGCACAGCGTTATAGGAATAGACCTTGTCACAATGAAGATGAAGCTGTCCGTAGGAAGACGTCTCATAATAACCGTTCACGCTCCCGTCCGATCCGTCAAAATAGGACAAGAGCGTTTCTTCGCCGGTGGCGGGACAATCCTCGCCGTCAACGGGATAATCCTGAAATCCCAGACGCACCAACAGCACGTTGAGATCACCCTTTGTCGGGGTACGCGAATAGAGGGTATAGCTTTTTCCGTCCTTTGTAACGGTGTTGGCGCCGGACGGCAGAACAGTCGCTATGCTGACCAGTGTCAAAACCGCAAGTGTTACAGAGATTAATTTTAGAAAATGTTTCATCATCGGCTCCTTAAGAAAATAACAGTCAGTTTACCGAGCGTTCAAGCGCAAAACGATATTCACGGCGACAGCCCGCGTTTTGAGCGTTACTTGCTCGACTTTCAGACAGGGGATTTCAGGAAGCTACCTTTTCATAGGCGACCTTCTGAAACAGAACATGTCATCAGCCTTAGGCTTCCTATGCGGAAATTATACACCACGGTTTTTCGTGATGTCAAGCGTCGGTCAAAGTTTCTCTCTCCGGTTTTTGCAATCCTTTGCCGCACAAGAAAAACCATCGTCATTCAAAATAAACTTCCCCGGTGCAAGCACTAAAGTGTCCGCCGGACACTTTACCCTCGCTATGCTCGGGCGGGGTATTTGACCCTTTTAATCGGTTGAGATTGCCACGGGGCGCATTTCAGATTGTCATTGCGAGGAGGAACAAGGTTCCGACGTGGCAATCTCTACCTTTTCCTTTGCGCCCCTCGCAGTGGCGGTGAATTGCATTCGGTGGAGATTGCCACGGCTCTTGCGAGCCTCGCAATGACAATTTGTATATCGCCCCTCGCAATGACTATTTTAAATAAAAACACCGCCGAAAACGCACTTTCAGCGGTGTTGTCCGATGCAATTATTCCGTTTGTCAGCCGGTGCTGCGCGTTTCGCCGACATGCGATCCATCATACTCCATCTGCGCCAGATACCACTGTACCGCGGTAGCGTCAATGATCGTAACCTTATCGTCAAAATCGACGTCAGCCGCAAACTGCTCTGTTTCGGTCAGGGTAATCATCTTCGCCTCCTGGCGCTGGATCAGGGTCGCGTCGTCGATCTCTACCTCTTCGTTGAGGTTGGTATCGCCGACCAGTACTTCGACCGCAGGCTCGGGGTTGTAGACGACCGCGATACCCGAGGAGCCGATATGACCGCTGATCGTGGTCTCGGTAACTGTCCAGGTGTTGCCGGTGATCTCATCGGTGTAGGTACCCGCCGGCACTCTGCCGCCGTCGTTCTTGACGGTCACGTCGACGTCGGCGCTTCTCTGAGACACCAGCACCGCGCCCTTGTCGCGCCATACGACATAGCAGCCCGAATCGGTCGAGAAGCTCTCGCCGGTACCGACCATCGCGTTGTGGAAATGGTTGACTGCCGCTACCTCTTTGGAGGTAAAGTGCGTGCTGCCCTTAACGCCGTAGTAAATGGACTGGTGGTCGGTTTTCGGCGGGCGGGACAGATACAGCGCCTGCGCGTCGGCTCTCGCGCCGAGGATCGCGTAGGTCTTGTCGATAACGCTTTGATCCATCGTCTTGGTCTCGCCGCCGTCGTTTGCGAACGTGTCGTGGCTCTCAGCCCAGTAGACGAGCTTATCGGAGGTGATCCCGTGCTTATTCCAATAACCGTCGTTTCTGACCCTGGAGCCGTTCTTGACGTAGCCTCTGAAAGAGGTACTGTACTTATCGTCGGTTACGTTGATGTACTGCGCGTACTCCTGCATCAGCGCGTCATTGACGGTATCGGCGCTTGAACCCGCGGGAGCGTCTAAAATCTCGCCGTACTGGTAGATATCAAACTCCGCCATCCTCGACCAGAACGCGCAGTTCTCCGAGGGCAGACCGATATGCTTCGCGGCGTCCCAGCGGATGCCGTCGACGCCGGCGTCGATCAGCTTCTGTACCATCGCAGCCGCCATATCCTGGATCGCTTTATTCTCGCTGTTCAGGTCGGGCATACCGATGTTTTTGTAGATGACGTCGGTACGAACGTTGTAGTTCGTGCACTCGCCTTTGTTATGGAAATAGGTAGATTTATTGGTTTTGAAGATATTCTCGACGCTCGATGAAATGTTACCGTATTTGTCACCTGCGACATGGTTTGCGACTACATCAACGATAATCTTGACGCCGTACTTGTCAGCCTCGGTGCAAAGACTCTTTAATTCTTCATAGGAGCCGATCTCGTTGCCGAGGGTAAAGCCGTTCGGCTGGTACAGCCAATACCAGTTATTTTTGCCGTTATGCGTCTGCAAAGGCGAGGTCTGCACGCTGGTGAAGCCCGCCGCGGCGATATTGGGCAGCTCCGCCTTGATCTGCGCGAGCGTCCAGTTGAAGCACTGCAGGATGTTGCCGTCTTTGCAGGTCTTTCCGAGTCCGTAATTGACAGGGGTATCCGCCGCGGATGCGGAGATTCCCGCCGAAACCACGCAGGTCAGAACCATACAGAATACCAAAATCAGGCTGACGAATCTTTTTCTCATACAACTCACCTTTTTCTGTTAATCAGTTAATTATCCTTTATTAAAATAATACCAATCCGCGCTCTAAAAGTCAACTGAAATATCACGGATTTTCGCGATATCCGCTTCATGCGGAGCGCTTGCGGTCATGCCGGATCAGCATGACAAGATAGATCACGAACAGCGCCGCCGCAACTCCCGCTCCGACGGGATAAGCGATCGCAGCGGACAGACGCAAGCCCTCCTGTGCCGTCAGGATATAGGTAACGCTGACAGCTGTCATAAAGGTCGCGGGAAACGCCGTAATCAGCGAACCAAATCGGTATTTTCCCTTTTTGATAAGATAGGCGGTGGAAACCCACAGGGCGATCATCGCGAGGGTTTGGTTGCTCCACGAGAAATAGCGCCAGATAATCTGAAAACCGTTGTCGTCGGCAATTGCGAACCACGTCAGCAGACCGCCGATCACAAGCAGAGGGATCGTAATCAAAAGGCGGTTTTTGATCTTCTTCTGATCGAGACGGAAGGTCTCGGCGAGGATCAGCCGCGCGCTGCGGAAGGCGGTATCGCCGGAGGTGATGGGACAGACGATAACGCCGGCAACAGCCAAAACACCGCCGAAAACGCCGAGCAAGCCGGTGGATATCTCGTAAACGACATTGGATGCGCCATCGAGCAGCGCTTCGCTGAGCATATCGGTCGCGCCGTAAAACGCAACGCCTGCCGCAGCCCACACCAGAGCGATCACTGCCTCGCAGATCATCGCGCCGTAAAAGACGGCTCTGCCCTCTTTCTCGGAGCGGATGCACTTGGCAACCATCGGCGACTGGGTCGCGTGAAAGCCGGATACCGCGCCGCAGGCAACGGTGATGAACATATACGGCCATACGGGAGTGCCGTCGGGATAGAGGTTTTGCAGCGTTATCTCGGGGATGTGATACTCACCGCCGGAGAAAAGGATTCCGCCGATAACAGCGACCGCCATCACGAGCAGCAGAACGCCGAAAACAGGATAGAGCTTGCCGATGAGCTTGTCGATCGGCAGAAGAGTCGCCAGCAAATAGTAGACGAGGATCACGACCGCCCAAAAGGTGCCGTTCATCCAATCGGGAGTCAGTGCGTCCAGCAAGCCCGCGGGGCTGGTGACAAATACCGTTCCGCACAGGATCAGCAGTACAACCGAAAACACACGCATGATCCACTTAGCGGCCTTGCCCAGATATGTACCGGAAAGCTCCGCGATCGAAGCTCCCCCGTGACGCGAGCTAATCATGCCGGACATATAGTCATGTACCGCGCCTCCGAGAATCGAACCAAACACGATCCACAAGAAAACAACAGGTCCGAATACCGCGCCCATCAGCGCACCGAAGATCGGGCCGGTGCCGGCAATATTCAAAAGCTGTATCAAAAACGATTTCCACGGCTTCATCGGCACACAGTCAACGCCGTCGTTGATAGCGATCGCGGGCGTTTGTCTGTCGTCGGGCGCAAAGATCTTTTCCGCAATTCTGCTGTAGACAATATAGCCCACCACCAGCACAGCGAATGAAACAAACAGCGATATCATAGATAATCCTCCCGATCCAAAAAAATTCCGATTTTATTATATCACTCTCGCCGAAAAAAGAAAAGTCTTTTGACTGAAAATTTGTGCGAGATGAACGAATTTTCAAAGGGATTTATGAGCAATAATCTTCCAAACGGGATTTTAATTCTTTTAAAGAATCAATTTCGATTCCTTCCTCAATACGGCTGCGATCGGATTTGGGCAGCGAGGAGACCGCCGTATCGGTTTTGAGATACAACTCCCCGTGCCGAAATACCGCTACCCTGCCGTCCTGTACACCGATGCGGAACTCTGTTTGCTGCTCCTCACGCTCCGATTGCGTGACCGGCGCCGAGGGCGCGGACGTCTGCTGCGCCAGCGTTGTCATCAGTACCAAATACGCGACAAGAATCAGCCCCGTCACCACAATCAACTTCTTCATAACAGTCACCTCAACCTTATTCTTCGCCTCTCTTTTATCTAATATTCATATTTTTGGATTAAGTTACGGGGGAAAAATCTCTGTTATTTTAGAAAAAGATATTTATTTTTTCGGTAAAAAGTGGTATAATTGCAATATATATTGTATTATCCAAGGATCATACAACGAAACATTCAGAAGCGGATAAAACGGAAAAACAGCGTTTTGACGCTTCGTACCAATTCTCAGTTCATCTTTCAGGATGATCAGGAGGCATAACATGAGAAAAACCGATATCAGTAAATATACTGACAAAATCGACGTCAGCCCGAAAAAGCAGAGCGGTGCAAAAGGCTTTTTCTCCGTGATCGGAAGAATCCTTTTGACGGTGCTGCTGGTGCTGGTGGTTGCCGGAATCATTGTCGGCATTTCGCTGGGCATCTATGTGCTGAAAATCGCTAACGAGCCCACCGGTATTGACCTGAACGCCCGTTCGCTGAACCTGAGCTCGTTCATCTATGTCGAGAACTCCGACTCCGGTGAATTTGAAGAGTATCAAACGCTGTACGGCACCGAGAACCGTATCTGGGTCGACCTCGCCGACATGCCCAAAGCCATGCCCCAGGCGATTGTCGCCATCGAGGACAAGCGTTTCTATGAGCATAACGGCGTCGACTGGTACCGTACCGGCTCGGCAATCCTGTCGCTGGTAACCGGCAAGGACAACTACGGCGGCTCTACCCTGACCCAGCAGCTCATCAAAAACATCACCGACGACAGCGAGGTCTCCCTCACCCGTAAGCTCAGAGAGATCTTCCGCGCGCTGAATATCGAGCGCGAATACAGCAAGGACGATATCATCGAAGCGTATCTCAACGTTGTTAACTTCGGCAACAACTGCCAGGGCGTTGAATCCGCGTCTGAGCTGTACTTCGACAAGCCGATCGGTGAGTGTTCCATCGCTGAATGTGCCGCGATCGCGGGTATCACCCAGAACCCCTCGCGCTGGAATCCGCTGCTGTATCCCGAAAACAACAAGGAACGCCGCGAGACCGTCCTCGACCAGATGTATGACCAGAACATGATTACCAAGGAAGAGTATGATAACGCGATGAAAGAATCTGCCGACATGACCTTTGTCGGTCGGGGAAACGACGACAGTGAAGAAGAGGATGACGACAATACCGTCGCCGTCCAGAACTGGTACATCGACCAGATGTACTGGGATCTCTGCCGCGACCTTGCCAAGTACTATGACATCAGCGAAGACGCCGCTTCCCTCAAGCTCTACACCGAGGGCCTGAAAATCTACTGTGCGATGGACACCAAAGCGCAGGAGATGATCGAAGAGGAGGCGCTCAAGTCCAACGCAGAATATGACTATGACCTGCAGACTGCGATGACGATGGTCGGTTACGACGGACGCGTGATCGCGACGGTGGGTTCCTCCAAGGAAAAAGAAGGCAACCTCGACTGGGACCGCGCTTCTCACTCCGTATTGCAGCCCGGTTCCTCGATCAAGGCGATCATCCCCTATCCGATGGCGATCGAAGAGGGCACCTACAACTACTCCTCCCTCACCAAGGACCAACCGATCGAAAAGTACAAGCTCGATTACTGGGGCAACTGGCAGGCGGGTCCTCCGAACTCCTATGAGGGCTACAACCAGTACATGACCGTTCCCGAGGCGCTGTCATGGTCTTCGAACGCCTGTGCCGTTCAAACGATGGAGCTCATCGGTACCGAAAAAGCCTTTGACCACGCCACCAACGAGCTCGGCTTCAAGAACCTCAACGAATCGGATAAAAACAACGTCGGTTCGCTCTCTTTGGGCGGTATGGAAGGCGGCGTTACGGTTCGCGAAATGGCTGCCGCGATGGAGTACATCGGCAACGGCGGTCTCTACTATGAGCCCTACACCTACTACTACGTCACCGACCAGAATGACACCATCATCCTCGACAACCGCAACAACAATCCCATCGAGGCGTATACGCCCGAAACAGCTTACAAGATGAACCGTCTCCTGAAATATAACGTTACTACCTCTACTCACACCGCGTCCCATTACGCTCAGATTCAGGGATGGGACATCGCCGGCAAAACCGGTACTACGGACTATGACCGCGACCTGTGGTTTGTCGGTGCTTCTCCCTACTGCACGCTCGCGTGCTGGATGGGTTATGACCAGCCTGATTCCGTCAACTTCTACGGTCTGTCAACGATCGTTTGGCAAAAGGTCATGGCAAATTACCTCAAGGACAAAACCTACAAGGAATTTACCATGCCGGATACCATCATTCCGGCAACCTACTGCAAAGGCTCGGGTCTTCTGGCGGCATCCTACTGCAGCGATACCGCAACCGGCTACTATACGGCAAAAGATATGCCGGCATACTGCAGCGGCTACCATACCGCGGGCGGTTTGACCGGCGTCTCAGACGGCAGGTATGATCCTTCGGCCGCCTACGACAATTACGAGACTTACTCGGGCGAGGGTGATTACAGCAGTTCGAACGGCGCGGGTACCGGCACAAACTCCGGAGCTGAATCCGGCGGTGCAGAATCCGGCGGAGCTGAATCCGGCGGAGCTGAATCCGGCGGCGGTCAAGGCGGCGAAGGCGGCGCTCAAGGCGGAGAAGGCGGCGCTCAAGGCGGTCAAGGCGGAGAAGGCGGCGCTCAAGGCGGAGAAGGCGGCGCTCAAGGCGGTCAAGGCGGAGAAGGCGGACAGAACGCCGAATAATCCGTTCAATAGATTCTGGCTATAACAGAGAAACTACTCTAAAGGAGAAACAGATATGATTTCAGTTGCTATCATGGGTCACGGTGTTGTCGGCGGCGGCGTTGCCGAGATACTGTACACCCATAAACAAAAGCTCTTTGCCGCTATCGGCGAAGAAATTGACGTCAAGCATATCCTTGATTTGAGAGAATTTCCCGACTCTCCGTACGCGGAGCGTTTTACCAAGGATTTCAACGTCATCGCGGACGATATCGAGGTTCGCGTTGTTGTCGAAACAATGGGCGGCTTACATCCCGCCTATGAGTTCGTCAAAGAGTGTTTGAGCAGAGGCAAGAGCGTTGTCACCTCCAACAAGGAGCTTGTCGCGGCGTACGGCGCAGAGCTGCTGGCGATCGCTTCCGAACAGAACGCCAACTTCCTCTTTGAAGCCTCTGTCGGCGGCGGTATCCCGATCATCCGCCCGATCAACCAGTGTCTGGTCGCGAACAACGTCAGCGAGATTGCGGGTATCCTCAACGGCACCACCAACTTCATCCTGACAAAGATGATCCATGAGGGCATGGGCTTTGAAGAGGCCTTGAAGCTTGCGCAGGAGCTCGGCTACGCGGAACGCAATCCCGAGGCGGACGTCGAAGGCCACGACGCATGCAGAAAGATCTGTATCCTCGCATCGTTGGCGTTCGGAAAGCACATCTATCCCGACGCGGTACATACCGAGGGTATCACGAAGATCACAGCGGCTGACGTAGAATACGCGGAAGCATGGGGCGGCGTCATCAAGCTGATCGGCTCTGTCAAGAAGCTTGACAAAGACACCATCGACATCATTGTCGCGCCGATGTTCGTACCGAACAACAGCCAGCTTGCCAATATTGACGATGTTTTCAACGGCATTATGGTGCGCGGCGACTGCACCGGCGACGTTGTCTTCTACGGCAAGGGCGCAGGTAAACTGCCCACCGCATCGGCAGTTGTCGCCGATATCGTCGACAGCATCAAGCACTTGAAATCACGCAAGTACCTCTCGTGGGCAGACTCGGACAACAGCTCCGTTCTCCCCTATCAGGACAGTGTCAGAGCGATGTTCATCCGCGGCGTAGCAGACGACAAAACCGCCGCATATGATAAAGCAAAAGCCGTTTTCGGCGACATCCATGTTCTGACAAAGGACAACGCGCCCGAAAACGAGGTCGCGTTCATCACCGAGCCCATCGCGCTGAGCGACTTTGAAACGAAGAAAGAACAGCTCGACGGCGTCAAGGTCGAATCCGTCATCCGTATCGGAGACCTTTAAACAAATTGAAAATTGACAGTTGAAAGTGGAAAATATGTTATGAGATTACTGTCATCAGTATTCATTAATAACTTTCAACTTTCCATTTTCCATTTTCAACTTGAATACTGGGGGTTATGAAACAACATGAGTTTGATAGTCATGAAGTTCGGCGGCACATCTGTCAAGGACGCCGAACGCATCCGTAACGTTGCCGGTATCGTTACCGACAGCTACAAAAAAGGCAACAACGTTGTCGTCGTCGTATCTGCTCAGGGCGATACCACCGACGACCTGATCGCAAAGGCGGAAGAAATATCCAAGAATCCTACCAACCGCGAGATGGATATGCTTCTCGCCGCAGGTGAGGAGATCTCTGCGTCGCTGCTCGCGATGGCAATCCAGGAGATGGGATATCCCGCGATCTCTTTGACAGGCTGGCAGGCAGGCTTTTTGACCTCCTCCGCCCACTCTCAGGCGCGCATCCGTCAGGTCTATCCCGACCGTATCCGCCGTGAGATCGACCAGAAGAAGATCGTCGTCGTCTGCGGATTCCAAGGTTTATCGCGCTACGACGATATCACCACCTTAGGCCGCGGCGGTTCCGATACCAGCGCGGTCGCGATCGCGGCTTCCATGCACGCCGATCTGTGTCAGATCTACACCGACGTCGAAGGCGTTTTCACCGCCGATCCGCGCAAGGTTCCGAACGCGATGAAGCTTCCCGAGATCTCCTATGACGAGATGCTGGAGCTTGCTACCCTGGGCGCGCAAGTGCTCAACAACCGTTCTGTAGAAATGGCGAAGAAATACAATATCGAACTCGAAGTCCTCTCATCCTACACCAAGGCTCCGGGTACAATCGTAAAGGAGAAGGTAAAAATGGAAAAAATGCTTATCAGCGGCGTCGCTAAGGACACCGACGTAGCCCGCTTGTCGATCACCTGTATTCCCGACAGACCCGGGATGGTATTCAAGCTGTTCTCTAAGCTTGCTGCCAGAAAAATCAATGTAGACGTCATCCTGCAGAGCGTCGGCAGAGACGGGACAAAGGATATCGCCTTTACCGTAGCGCAGAACAAGGGTCAGGAAGCAAAGGAAATCTGTGAAAAGTTCGCCGATAACGTCGGTGCGAACGGTGTTGACTACAACGACGATATCGCAAAGGTATCCATCGTCGGCGCGGGTATGGAAAGCCACGCGGGCGTTGCCGCGAAGATGTTCGAGGCGCTGTACGACAGACAGATCAACATCCGCATGATCTCGACCTCCGAGATCAAGGTCTCTGTCATCATCGACAAAGATGACGCTGACAAAGCGGTTTCCGCGATCCATGAGAAATTCTTCCCCAAAGAGGGTTGATCTCCTAACGGGAGCTGCCACTCCCCCGTTCCCATAACAAAAAGCGCTGTAGTTTGAAGCTACAGCGCTTTTCTTTAATCGTTGTTTACTTTGTGATGAGATATCAATCAGCGTTCTTCAGAGCGACAGCATAAACGATCAGAGAGATCAGGTCAACGATCGCGGTCGCGATGAGCATGATACCGGTAACAGTCCACATCACTACGGTAGAACCGAACGGGTTGAACGCCAGGATGATACCAAGGATGATCGAAAGGATCGCGCTGAAGATACCGAAGAAACCGATCGGTCCGTTAGCGCGGATAGTCAGGAACTCTGTCAGCTTGAAGATACCTTCTACGATCATGATGATACCGAAGATCAGCGTTATAGCGGTGAAGATACCGACAACATAGCTCGACGCCGCCGCGAAGAAACCGCCGATTGCGATCATCAACAGGGAAACTGCCAGCGCGCCGCCGTTGATGCTGCCGCCATTTCTTCCGCCGAGCAGGCTGCGGATCAGAGCGATAATGCCGCATACGAGCATCACAACACCGAAAACGATAAAGATGATCTGCGCAAAACGTTCGCCGTCGATCAGGATTAATGTACCGACTACCGCCTCAAAAATGATAAGCAGGATGGTCGGAATCAGATATTTTGCTTTTGACATAAAAACCTCCTCAAAAGTGACCACTTATACTAAGTATCCATTAAACGCTTTAACAAATTTATTAGTGAGAAATTTCGCAGAGCAAGGCGGAGGACGCAGGCATACTGGCGTATGTCAAGGACGACAACACCGCTATGCGGAATTTAACACAATAAATGTTAAAGTGTTTTAATGATACTTAGTATTATAGGGATAATGAATATTTTTCTCCGCCTTGGCAGAGATATTTACAGATAAAAGGGATTTACTCGAAGTCGTAATCGTCCTTGTATCTTTCCTTAAAGATATCAAAGACCTTCTGCAAAGTTTCCTCGTCGTCGATACCGACATAGTTCTCGGTCTCATCATCGACAGAATCAATCCGCAGGATCATGACTTCGTTCTGTTCTTCCTCCGCAACCGGAAGCAGGATGATGTACTCGTCGCCGTCATACTCGACCACGTCGAGAAACTCAAAGTCTTTTTCGTTGCCCAGATCATCCTCTAACGTAATGATCTCAGCCTCATACTCTTCTTCTGCGAAATCTTCGTTGTTCAGCATATTACGCCTCCTTATAACTCAACTAGGATAAATTTTACACTATATTATAACGAATTGCAAGTAATAATAACAAAAAAATAACTCCCGAAGCGTGAGCCTCGGGAGTATTTTGCTGAATAAAATTCTTTGAAAGAAATTACTCGTTGATAGCGATAACAGCGCCGGAACCTACGGTACGGCCACCCTCACGGATAGCGAAACGCAGACCAACTTCGATAGCGATAGGAGTGATAAGCTCAACGTCCATCTCTACGTTATCGCCGGGCATGCACATCTCGGTGCCCTCGGGCAGAGAAATGGTACCGGTAACGTCGGTGGTTCTGAAATAGAACTGGGGACGATAGTTGTTGAAGAACGGAGTATGACGGCCACCCTCGTCCTTGGTCAGAACGTAAACCTGGCCGCGGAACTTGGTGTGGGGATGAATGGTGCCGGGCTTAGCCAGAACCTGACCTCTTTCGATCTCGTTTCTCTGAACGCCACGGAGCAGAACGCCAACGTTATCGCCGGCCTCAGCATAGTCCAGAGTCTTTCTGAACATCTCAAGACCGGTAACAACAACCTTGCGCTTCTCGTCGGTAAGACCAACGATCTCAACTTCCTCGGAAGTACGGATCTGACCTCTCTCAACACGACCGGTAGCAACAGTACCGCGGCCGGTGATGGTGAAGACGTCCTCAACGGGCATCAAGAAGGGCAGGTCAGCCTTACGCTCGGGAGTGGGGATGAACTCATCAACAGCGTCCATCAGCTCGTGGATGCACTGATACTCGGGAGCGTTGGGGTCGGTAGAAGTAGAGGTCAGAGCAAGATAAGCGGAACCCTTGATGATGGGGGTATCGTCGCCCGGGAACTCATACTCGTTCAGCAGGTCACGGATCTCCATCTCGACGAGCTCGAGCAGCTCGGGATCGTCAACCTGGTCGGTCTTGTTCATGAATACTACGATGTAGGGAACGCCAACCTGACGAGAGAGCAGGATGTGCTCACGAGTCTGGGGCATAGGACCATCAGCAGCAGAAACAACGAGGATAGCGCCGTCCATCTGAGCAGCACCGGTGATCATGTTCTTGACATAGTCAGCATGTCCGGGGCAGTCAACGTGAGCATAGTGACGCTTAGCGGTCTCGTACTCAACGTGAGCGGTGTTGATTGTGATACCACGCTCGCGCTCCTCGGGAGCCTTATCGATGTTAGCGTAGTCTACGAACTCAGCGTCGCCGCCAAAGTTCAGAACCTTGGTGATAGCAGCGGTCAGAGTGGTCTTACCATGGTCAACGTGGCCGATGGTACCGATGTTTACATGGGGTTTATTTCTTTCAAACTTTTGTCTTGCCATTGGGAAACATCTCCTTTAATAGTAAATAAAATTACCGAATATCATTATTGTAACAATTCTTTAAGGGAATTGCAATAGTTTTTTGCAAATTTCCACAACTAATAGTAGTTTTCTTTCGACAAAATCTCTATCGGTTGTGTCGATTGCGGTCGGATCAGTCCTTCTTATTACGCTCGGACATGATCTCCTCGCCGACGTTCTTCGGAACTTCAGCGTGGTGCGAAGGCTCCATAACATAGTTACCGCGGCCCTGAGTCTTGGAACGCAGGTCGGTCGCATAACCGAACATGTTAGAGAGCGGAACGTCAGCGACAATGCGCGCTACGCCGTTGTCGATCTCCTGACCTCTTACGGCGCCGCGGCGTGCGTTGAAATCACCGAATACGGTACCTGCGTACTCTTCGGGAACAACGACGCTGACCTTCATGATCGGCTCGAGCAGGACGGGGTCAGCCTTCTTCATAGCCTCCTTGAACGCCATGGAACCGGCGATCTTGAACGCCATTTCGGAGGAGTCGACCTCGTGATAAGAACCGTCGTATACTTCGCACTTGACGTCAACAACGTTGTAGCCCGCGAGGACACCGGACAACATAGCGCCCTGGATACCCTGATCAATCGCCGGGATATACTCCTTCGGGATTGCGCCGCCTACGACGGAATTGACGAACTCGTAGCCTTTACCGGGGTTCGGGGAGATACGCATCTTGACGTGACCGTACTGACCCTTACCACCCGACTGACGAGCGTACTTCTGATCGACGTCCGCTTCGCGGCGGATTGTCTCTTTGTAAGCAACCTGGGGCTTACCGATGTTTGCCTCAACCTTGAACTCACGCAGCAGTCTGTCTACGATGATCTCGAGGTGAAGCTCACCCATACCGGCGATGATGGTCTGACCGGTCTCTTCATCGGTGTAAGCCTTGAAGGTGGGATCTTCCTCGGCGAGCTTTGCCAGAGCGATACCCATCTTCTCCTGACCTGCTTTGGTCTTGGGCTCGATCGCAACCTTGATAACAGGCTCCGGGAACTCCATGGACTCAAGAATAACAGGATGATTCTCGTCACAGAGAGTGTCGCCGGTGGTGGTGTTCTTCAGACCTACCGCAGCGGCGATATCGCCGGAGTAGCAGACGTCGATGTCCTTACGGTCGTTGGCGTGCATCTGCAGAATACGGCCGATACGCTCGTTCTTGCCCTTGGTGGAGTTGTACACGGAGGTACCCTTCTCAACCTTACCGGAGTAAACACGGAAGAAGCAGAGCTTACCGACGTAGGGGTCTGTCGCGATCTTGAACGCCAGAGCGGAGAACGGCTCGTCGTCGCTTGCGTGACGATCGACCTCTTCGCCTGTGTTGACATCCTCGCCCTTGATAGCGGGGATATCGGTGGGAGCGGGCATATAGTCGACGATTGCGTCGAGCAGCTTCTGCACGCCCTTGTTGCGGTAAGAAGTACCGCAACATACGGGAACCATCTCGTTGGCGATGGTCGCCTTGCGGATCGCAGCCTTGATCTCGTCGATCGTCAGCTCATCACCCGCGAAATATTTTTCCATGAGCTCGTCGCTGGTCTCAGCAACGGACTCGATCAGAGCATCATGATACTCCTGAGCCTTCTCCTTCATGTCCTCGGGAATCTCGATGGTCTCGCGCTTCTCGCCGTTGGGACCGGAGTAGGTCTCGGCAGTCATCTCGACCAGGTCGATGATACCGGTAAAGGTATCCTCAAAACCGATGGGCAGCTGGATCGGGACAGCGTTACACTTGAGCCTGTCCTTCATCATCTGCAGAACATGGTAGAAGTCTGCGCCCGTGATGTCCATCTTGTTGACGTAAACCATGCGGGGAACATGATAGTTGTCCGCCTGACGCCAAACAGTCTCGGACTGGGGCTCGACGCCGCCCTTCGCGCACAGAACGGTTACGGAACCGTCCAGTACACGCAGAGAACGCTCAACCTCAACGGTGAAGTCAACGTGTCCGGGGGTGTCGATGATATTGATACGGTTATCCTTCCAGAAACAGGTGGTAGCGGCGGAGGTGATGGTGATACCTCTCTCCTTCTCCTGATCCATCCAGTCCATGGTGGAGGCGCCGTCGTGCGTCTCACCGATTTTGTGGTTGATACCTGTATAGTAAAGGATACGCTCTGTAGTAGTAGTCTTACCGGCATCGATATGAGCCATGATACCGATATTTCTTGTCATTTCAAGTGATACCTGCCTGGGCATAATATCCTCCTTAGTGCGTATGCGTAATCAGGTGATTACACCTTCATCTTAAATATCTCATATACCTTTTCGTGTATACGCACCGGTAAATCGGTAATGCAAACAGGAATCGGGTGCGGGTGTCCCGCCATTCACCATTCACCGTTCACCATTCACCATTCACCGGCGACAGACGTCGCCTATTACCAAGAATAATGAGCGAACGCCTTGTTAGCCTCAGCCATCTTATGGGTATCCTCACGCTTCTTGAACGCGCCGCCTGCGCCGTTCACCGCGTCGAGGATCTCGCCGGCGAGTCTCTCCTTCATGGTTCTCTCGGAACGCGCTCTGGAGTAGGTGGTGATCCAACGAAGGCCGAGAGTCTGCTTTCTGGCTTCTCTGACCTTGATCGGTACCTGGTAGGTAGCACCGCCGACACGGCGAGCCTTGACCTCCAGCTCAGGCATACAGTTATCCATAGCCTGCTCAAACACCTCGAGAGCGTCCTTACCGGTCTTATCAGCGATGATATCAAATGCGCCGTAAACGATCTTCTGGGCTACGCCCTTCTTGCCGTCGAGCATGATATTGTTGATCAGACGGGTAACGAGCTTGGAGTTATACAACGGATCCGGCAAAACGTCACGTTTTGCGATCTGACCTCTTCTGGGCATCTTTACTTCCCTCCTTCACAATAATTGAGAAATCATTGGTACTCGAAAGTGACAAACTCCCGTAATGCACAGAGGTCAGGGGCATATAAGCCCTTTTCTATTTCAATCCTCTGTTACAATACAGAACAAGAAATCATTATTTCTTTGAGTATGTCAATTCCTTATTTTTTCTTCGGACGCTTAGCGCCGTACTTTGATCTGGCCTGCATACGACCGTTGACACCCTGAGTATCAAGCGTACCGCGGATGATGTGGTAACGTACACCAGGTAAGTCCTTGACACGGCCGCCGCGGATCAGAACAACGGAGTGTTCCTGCAGGTTGTGGCCAACGCCCGGGATATAGGAACTGACCTCGATACCGTTAGAAAGACGAACTCTGGCGATCTTACGGAGCGCGGAGTTAGGCTTCTTAGGTGTCGCAGTCTTGACAGCGGTGCAAACACCGCGCTTCTGAGGAGAATTTTGATCGATCGGACGATTCTTCTGCGAGTTCCAGCCCTTCAAAAGTGCGGGAGCCTTCGCCTTCTTCTCGGAAACCTGTCTGCCCTTGCGGACTAACTGATTAAAGGTTGGCATGTTTTTCCTCCTTTCAAAGAATCATAAAGAATTGAACTGTCAGCCGCCGAAAATCGGCAGCCGGCATTGATGAAAAACACCCGTCGCTTGACAAAGTGTTTATCACACTAAAGCAGTGATGGTCAAAACGCACGAAAACGTCCGATAGAATCGGGGCTTTTCACACATTTTGACGGTGGAAAAGGGGCATAGTAACACACTCTTCCACAATTAGGTATCATACCATAAAAAGGGGCGGTTTGTCAATCATTTTTTTGGACACGCAGGCAGTATCAAGATTCTGCTGTCACCTCTTTCCCCCGCCTGCATAGTATAAGGTGTAGCTGACAGAGCGGTATCGCCTGTCACTAATAACTATCTTAGGAGGAAACACATATGTGTAACAACAACGGTTTATTCGGCGGCAACAGCTGCTGCGGTATCATCATCCTGCTGATCGTCCTGTGGGCTTGCTGCGGCAACAACAACAATAACGGCTGCGGCTGCGGTTGCGGTAACGACTGCGGCTGTTAAGCCGACCAAGCAAGAGAGGCGCTTCCTCAGAAGCGCCTCTCAGTCTGTAGAAAAAGCCATGTTTCGGCGGAGGTTGAAACATGGCTTTAATTTTTGCATTAGGATTCCTAAAAAATGTAAGCAATAATTTGAGATAGGAACTAAAACAGGGTCGGGAGAGTGAT
>Ga0256404_1003835_pt1 | contig 29702 bp, 31 predicted proteins | sample RumenRJG_01DNA_FD_185990 | JGI IMG/M metagenome (GOLD analysis project Ga0256404, IMG submission 185990) | Bovine rumen microbial communities from Lethbridge, Alberta, Canada - RJG_01 | ecosystem: Host-associated > Mammals > Digestive system > Stomach > Rumen | place: Canada: Alberta | collected...
TTATGATGACATCAGATGCATCAGGATAGCAGGTACAAGAAAATATGGCTGACTTATTTTAAAATTGATCAAAAACGGCTATTTTTAGAAGAGAAACTGTTGGGGTCTATATTGTAACACATTCACAGCGCCGAGCGGGCGCACGCTTATCGCGGTTCAGTTTATCTGGACCGCGATTTTTAGCCGCGTATGAGACTTCGTTCAGAACGTCCACAAAATATAAACATAGGCACTTTCGAGAGATCGAAGGTGCTTTTTTCGTTGTTTTCCTACATTTTTCCTACGCTATTTTGCGATACTTGCAAAATCAGGGACGAATAAAGGCAATAAAAATCAGCAGAATAGAACTTTCGCCCATTGGGCTGACGGTTATTCTGTTAAAGCGTCTTGACTACTCCTTTATTGATTGATATAATACCGGTTTGTGCTTCCTCGCGGAGCGTTTTCATTCTATTCGGCGTATTGATTTAGGCAGACTGTTGTGGTATAATGTATTCAGCAGCACTTTATGGACGCAGCTGAGAATCTGGCTATAAATAGCCAATGCAACGGAGATTAACGTGATTGTTAACGCCTGTTGACGGATTTCCAAGCGCAGTTGGTAGACTTTCACGGACAGAAATGATACGATGGATTCATCAGGAAAAACTATCACAGAGCGATAGAAGGAGGAATTCATCTATGATAAAATTCATCAGAAACATAAGCCCGTTCAACAACAGAACAGAAATGCCTGCTTTGATACTCATAGTGAAAAAGCTGCTGATGTTCATTATATGCTACTGGGCGGGCTTGCTGCTTGCAGAGGGAGCTGTTATCGGTGTGATGTTCGCCTGCGGAAAAAACTTTATGCAAGGCGAAATGTTCAGTGACAGCGTTATGAATTTGCTCAAATACTATGGCATGATAGTTATTATAGGCGTAACCATCCTTTGCTGGAAACTTATAGAAAGAAAGAAGCTTTCAGAAATGGGTGTGACTAAGCACATCGGAGGCTGGCTTATCGGTGCTCTCATAGGCGTGGGACTGCTGGCTGTCTGCGTTGCTGCGATAATGATCACAGGCAGTATCAGTTATGAAGGCTTATCCAAGGATACGAATATTCCGATGCTGATGCTTATGCTCGGCGGGTTTATTATTCAGGGGGCGGCTGAGGAGTTCCTGTGCAGAGGACTTGTACTCTGTTCGCTCAAGGACAGAGTGCCTATGCCTGTCGCTATATCAGCAAGTACGTTCGTATTCACCTTTAATCACTGGGGCAATTTCACGGGCAGCGAACCGAAATATATTTTCTCAGGTGTGTTCTGCCTGATCGTTATTTCGTGCGTATTCTCGTTTCTGACACTCAAAACCAAAAGCATATGGGCTGCCTGCGGACTTCACTCCGTGTGGAATTTCTGTCTGTGCTGTGTTCTCGGACTCAATCTCAGCGGCAGCGAGGGAGCTTCAACCGCGCTCATCAATATAAGAAGTGTTGGAAACAATCTTCTCAACGGCGGGAACTACGGCATAGAAGCAAGCATTATCGCTGATATTGTCATAGCTGCGGCAGCTGTACTGCTGTGGCAAATATATAAAAAGAATAATACAGAAAGGCAGGCATGAAATATGAAGTTCAATAATAAACTTTACGAACTGCGTAAACAGAAGGGATTTTCTCAGGAGGAACTCGCGAACAGGCTGAATGTCTCGCGTCAGACTGTCTCGAAGTGGGAGGTCGGCGATTCTACGCCTGATATGGAGAAGCTTGTCGCTATGAGCGACCTGTTCGGCATTTCTCTTGATGAACTGGTGCTGGACAAATCTCCCGAGCCTGCACCCGTTGAACAGGTGCCTGTAAAGTCTGAGCTTTACAGCGATATCAAGAAACACGTCCTGACTGATGATAATAAGAAAAAAGTCAGAAAAGGCACAAAGATAGCCCTTATTGTCTTCGGTATCATACTTGCAATAGATGCAATATCATTTGTTGTATATGCTGCCATTAACGGTTTGCCAAAATGAAATACGCAGGCGCTCCCTGTTCAGGAACGCCTGCTCTTTGTTTATTCTTCATTGCTGTCGCCGAACAGATCCGTGAAGCAGCTTGTGATATAGTCCATTTCAGTCTTTTTATCCGAATCGTCGGTATGGCTGTACACGTTGAACGTCGTGAGGAAGTCGCTGTGACCTGCGTAGTCCTGTACCTGCTTTACCGAGAACGCGGTATTATTGGCGAGGAAACTGATACATGAGTGCCTGAGTTCGTGAAATCTTATGTGCGGAAGCTCGTTTTCGTCGAGGAGTTTTATGAAGTAATGTGTTATACTGTCCGGCGTTATTAACGCACCTACATGGTTAACGCAAAGGAAATCACGATATTCATTCGTCTCCCTTATCATATTATCCTGCTCCGCTTTCAGAGCCTTAAGGTAGCTATAAAGAGCATCGTTCATAGTGAGGCTTTCTGTTATCGGGAAAAACTACATTTGCATATAAATATGTCCCCGCAGTTGCGGGGACTCTCTGTATCATTCTTCATAAGTTTTAGATTTATCATGGTACTAAGCTAAATCAGGAATCGTTACGATAAATAGTCTCTTACATTAAGTTTTTCTTCTGTACGCTGCTCCTCATCTATTATTCCCGGTACCAGCTCCGTAACATACGTTTCTCCGGAAACCGGATCAATATAATATCGTGTTTGTGTAGCTGTATAGTTTCTGTACAAGACAACAATTTCATTAGCCTCATTTGTGCTAACATCCCAATATATATTATATTCTCCCGATTCTACCATACCTTTCAGATCCGGATTACGACTGAAACAATAATTCTTGATCGCATCCAGTGCCTGTTTCTCTGTGAGAGTATCAGAGCTGCCGCCACTCAGCTCTACTGATGCAGCCTCTGTTTTATCAGCCAAAGTTGCGACAATTGTTGAAGCACTTTCTGATGATACCGAAGCAGTCGTTAAAGCAGAGGTGTCGGCGTTATTAATTGTGCCATTTTGAGAGCCCGAGCCAACCTTACCACAGCCTGTAAGGGAACATACTGCGAGTGTAAAAGCCAATGTAAGCATAAATGTTGTTCTTTTCATTTTTCTCAAATCCTTTCTTAAAGCTCTTTATAAAAATGCAGCTTAAATATTATACCATATCTCGTAAATAAAATCAAATGCATATCGTTTTACTTAGATCATCAGTCGGACTGTAAAAAGCGTAAACTGGTCTGCTTTTTATTTGTGTTTCATTTATAAGGAAAGCCGAATAGATACAGGAATATCCGCTTATCCCGCATAATACTCATGTACCAGACTGCGCAGACCTAAACGGCGTATATCTTCATATCTGACATCAAATCTTGATTTTGTACGCTTGCCTGTGATAAGGAAACGAACGCAATCTTGTGCATAGTTGTCAATATTACGCAAACTCTCATCAGTATTAATCAGCGAAAAGAACCACTTGTTCCACGTCAGGTCATTATCTTCGGAAGCCTCAAAAAGCTTTCTGTTGAATATCCGTATAAAAGCGAGAGCCGCTTTTTCTGCATTTATTCCGCTGCGCTGCTTCCAACGCTGTAAGGCTCTTGCTTTGCGGCGCATTTTGCTTTTCATCTTTTTTACTGATACAGGCGCTATGTCTATAACGCCATTATTGTATGAAAATCCAAGAAAACTCCAGCCTTCTCCCGGTGCACTTAGGGATTCCTTTGAAGGATTGATCTTTAATCCGCGTTCAGTAATAAAACCGTGCAGGAAGCTGACATATTCCTCACATTTCTGCTCTGACTCCGCAAACAGAATAATATCATCGGAGTAACGTCCATAGGGAATGTTATTTTCATAAAAATAACCGTCAAGCTCCATGAGATACAGATTTGCATAAAAAGCCGAAAGCGGAGTTCCCGCCATTATGCCTTTTTCCTCTGTAATAACGGCATTTCCGTCTATCACCCGAGGTTCTGAAAGAAGACCGCTGAGAAAAACATAAAGCTCATCATCATCATACAGAACTTCTTTCAGCATGGGCAGCAGCTTCTCTATTGGAATAGAATTAAAGTAATTGCTTATATCCGCTTTGTAAGAGTACATCTCGTTTATGTGCGGAGTTTTCGTTAGTTTTCTTATAGCATCCTTGGCAGTCCTGTTCGGACGGAAAGAATAAAGTCCGCTGCTGAACAATCCGTCATACTTCCTTAACAGCAGATGTGTCAGCAGCTTAAGCACCATGTTTTCAGCCGCCGGATATGTATATACGATCCGCTTTTTCTGAGTATCGAGCTTGCTTATCACAGACTTTTCCGGAAGCGCAAAAGCTTCTCCGCTTCTTATTTTCTCACATACCTGAATATAAGCTTCGCCGTCAATAAAGTCTCTTAGCTCTTTACAGAATTTAGTGCTGCCGGTAAGCGAGCATTTGTATTTATAGAAAATTTCCCAGCTGTCACGCTGGAAAAGCTTATCAAGTATCGACATTGCTTCACCTTCATAAAATAAAAACAGAAAGAGAAATCGTTAAATCCAAGAAAATTCTTGGAGGTACAAGACCGTACACGATCCGGCTGCCTGCGAAGCCGATCACAGGATCGTGCCTGATCCGTCACAGGCGCATAGGCGTTCTCTTTCTGTTTTATTCAGTTTATCAGCCAGCGAGGGCATTATGTGTACGCTGTTTGACGTACTCTCTGGTGTTCCACCAACCGTGGTGATCGTAATAATAGCGAAGATAAGGAACGCCCTCTGCTTTGCAGTCAGCGCGAAGCTTATACACGGAGCTTTTTCTTGAAATCACTTCAACTACAAGGGCTTTTCTTCCGCCTTCCCAGAAGGTGAATATCACAGCCTTGCCGTTATAAGCATCTGAGGATTCTATTTTATAGTTTGAGAACTCACTTCTGAACACATCATTAAAGTATTCCTTATATGTACCGTTGAAATTGTACTGATTTTCCTCATCAGGCATATCAGGTCCCCACGAAAAGCCCGACGGACCTGATTCAGGTACAGATTCTGTATATTCAGCAGTCTCAGGAACTGTATCAGCAGTTTCCCGCTCTCTTTCAATGCGGTCTAAAGTCTCCTGCCTTTTAGCGTTTGCAATATCATCAATTATACCGGCTTTTTCTCCGAAAAGCCTTGAAAACAATCCCATACGAACCCCTCTTTCTGTAACAGTTCAGATGTGTATTTTATCTGTGTCTTCTGTCGTGACCTTTTTGTCTGTAAAACGCTGATTTATCCTCATACATAAACTTATCAGCTTTCTGATAAAGTCCTTCCGCTGTCTTAAATCAGCATTACGAAGAAACACAAACTGTTCTTTAACACTCGGATCGTAAACCATTCTCGGTAATACGTTTTATACAAATCATTAATTAATTATGCGAAATATTAGCTGCCAATCAATATTATAGCACATTCCTTTCCGATTTTCAATAGATATTTTGTTAAAATCAAACATTTTTGTGTCCTCTGCATATTTATTAAATACGTATGTACCTTATTCCACGGAACGTAGATTGACTTTTTTATGGATAATGAGTAAAATTGAAATAAAGCCGGTAATAAAAATCAAAGGAGATGAAAAAATGGATCAGATAAAGACAGGTCTGCTCATAAAACAGCTGAGAAGTGAATCAGGACTTACTCAGAAACAGCTTGCTGAAAGGCTGAATGTCAGCGATAAGGCGGTATCAAAATGGGAATGCGGAAACGGATGTCCGGACATTTCTCTGCTCTCAGAGCTCGCCGACATATTTGCAACCGACATTCAGACCTTGCTGTCTGGCGAAATAAATAAAAGAGAAAGCGAGAAAGGTAATATGAAAAAGCTGAAAATCTATGTATGTAAGAAATGCGGGAATATAATAACGGCAACTTCCGAAGCTGCTGTTACCTGCTGCGGAAGCATACTCTCACCACTTGAACCGGTCAGAGCTTCCGAAGACGAAATGCTCAAAGTTGAGGACATCGGCGGAGAATGGTTCATATCGTCCGACCACGAAATGAAAAAAGACCATTATATCTCTTTCGTAGCATATCTTTCTGATAATTCCGCAACTATTTTCAAACAGTATCCCGAATGGAACATCCACATAACCATGCCTCTGTGCCGTTCAGGAAAACTTGTGTGGTACTGTACCGAGCACGGAGCATACTATCAGGACAAATGGAAAATTTGACCCCATACCTAACAAAGGGCGTGATAAATATGTTATCACGCCCCTTTTATTATATTAGCATGAAACAGTGCTATTTATGAATAATGTGTAAAAAATTCAAACACTATTGACTTCTGTTTGTGTGTATGATACAATTATTTTAGGATATTATTGGAAAGGCAGTAATAAATATGGATAAAACTAACACTTTTGACGAACTAAAACGTAAAGCTGAGATACTACCTTATGAATTCGACGGTACGTACCGGTCTGTGCGAAAAGCGGTAGAGTGTTACGCCAAACTGCGAAAAACTACCCTTATCGACTACAATGACCTCGACCTGCTGTACTACCTTTCACTCGGAGTCTGGAAAAACGATAAAAACGAACGCAAGCATCACATTCAGAAAACCCATCTGCTTCACAACGATAAGCTCCTTTTCGATAAGTATCTTGAGAAAATATGGAGCAAAAACTCGCGTATGCTTTTCAGCCATGTCGTTGAAAAACAGGAAATGGAGTTCCTTACGACTCCATTTTCATTCAAAGATCTGCCTATTGCTGAAAAATCTGAATCCATACAGTTCTTTTTCAAGCTGCTTATAAACCTTTCCGAACTCGAAAACGACATTATGCTGTTCGATACAGCCCAGAAAATGATTAATTCAAAGATCAGGGATTCCGGGATGCCTGTGTTTGCTTTGTCAAGGATACTCCACTGCATGAAGCCTTTCACATTCCCTATTCTTGGCGAAAGCGCTACCGATTCCACTGTATACAAAGAGCTCGGTATCGAACTGAAAAAAGTCGATGAAATAACGAGTTATATTCCGAACTGCCGCAAGATCCTCGATTTCCGAAATGCCAATTTCAAATTCAAAAATATGAAGCTGTTCGACATTATGTCGTGGCAGCTGCTCAATGTCGAGGAAGAGAAGCTTCCGACACCTGAACGCCTTTCAGACTATCAGCTTAAAACTCTGAACGCTCCGCTGAACCAGATACTCTATGGCCCTCCCGGAACAGGAAAGACCTATAATGTCGTTAAATACGCAGTTGAGCTTATCGAAGGTCAGAAGATACCCGAAGGCGAACCATATGCTTCAACGAAAGCAAAATATGATAAATACGCTGCATCAGGTCAGATAAAATTCGCTACATTTCATCAGTCACTGAGCTATGAAGAATTTGTTGAGGGAATCCGTCCTGTCTTAGTTGACAAATACGGCAATGATACTTCCACCGCACACGCTGATACTACGGTCATTTATCGCCCGTACAGCGGAGTTTTCAAGATGCTTTGCGAAAAGGCTGCCAAAAGTCCGCGAGTAAACTTTGTAGCTATAATAGACGAGATCAACCGCGGAAACATATCAAGGATATTCGGTGAACTTATCACTCTTATCGAAGAATCCAAACGTGGAACTTCTGTAATTCTGCCGTATTCACAAACCGAGTTCTCAGTTCCTCCGAATCTGTACATTCTCGGTACGATGAATACTGCCGACCGCTCTATCGCAATGCTCGATATTGCTCTCAGACGAAGATTCCATTTCATTGAAATGATGCCTGAGCCGTCACTTCTCGGGAAATGTGATGATATTGACCTATGCGAGCTGCTTACTGCACTCAACGAGCGCATTGAGTATTATTACGACCGCGAACACGCTATCGGTCACGCATATTTTATGAATAACAATGGCTGTATCAAAAACATCTATGAACTGAGAGAGGTTTTCTTAACAAAGATAATCCCGCTTCTTCAGGAGTATTTCTTCGATGACTACGAAAGGATCCGGCTTATACTGAATGACGAGAATACTTTCATTGAGTGCATTACACCTAAATATGTCCAGCAGTTTGATTCCGGTCAGAAGCTTTATCGTCTCGGTAATCCTATGAACTGGAACAAAGAACACTTTATCAACATATACAAGCATAATTCCTGATGAACGGAGAATACAATGTACACCAGACACATTTGCGTATCAGCCAATGAAAGTATCATAGACTCCTCTGCGGAAAACAGCGGACTTTCAGAAATACTCAGCGATATTTCCGAAATGTGCTCAGCTGAAGGCAAAAAAGTTATCACTGCAAGTAAAAAAAGCAGCAACGGACATTTCATGGCAGGCTCTTACTGCGGATTCCTCTGCCTCGTTAACGGAACTCTGATAGAAATATTGCCTTGTACAGAGGGCGGTATCCCAAACGCCCGGAAGGCTCTATGTGAAGAATTCTGCAAACGATGCGGACACACTTTCAGCCTTTCAGATTTTGAGCCTGATAGAAACTTCATGGAATACTTCATATCCGTTTTCGCCGGCGAAACTATGAAAATCATTAAAAGCGGAGTTCTCTCAAATTATACGAGCCGTGAGGAAAATATGAAGTCGGTTCAGGGAACTATCCTGTTTTCTGAGAATATACGGCGCAATCTCGTGCACCGTGAACGCATTTATGTGCGTCATGACGTTTTTACTCCCGACCGTGCCGAAAACCGTATAATAAAAAAAGCTGCCTCTATGCTCAATAAGATCACCGCTGATCCGCATAGCTCGCACCTTCTGAAAGAATCGCTTTCTTTCCTCGATGAAGTACGCACTCCCCGTAATATAACCGCGGAATTCTCAAAATGCATCAACACAAGGAACACACAAAAATATAATACTACCCTTAGTATATGCAGAATGCTTTTTGATAAGAACGAAGATACTTTCTTCGCCGGAAAGCATATCTTATGTGCCCAGATCTATAAGCTTCCTTAAATCTGATATAACGTAATATGCCGCAGGAGTTTCCTCCTGCGGCTCGTTTTTTGCTTGACTATTTATTCTATCGTCCACCATAAAGTTTGTAAAGTATATAGTTCTTGACTCTGCACGGAAGCAATCTGTCTGCAAGAACAGCCGCCTTATAGCCCGCCCCCATCGTATTGAGCGGGGCAGGATGCTTCCTTTTCACGATGTGCATTATATAGGAGGCAGCCGCCTGAGCTGTATAGCCTTCGCACTCATCTTTCTCCATTTTCCGGACAGAGCGGCTTATACATCCGCCGTATTCAGTATCGCCTTTTTCGGACTTCTTCCTCGCATTGGTAAAGCCTGTGCATATATCTCCGAACATTATCGCACATACTGTTATGCCAAACTGCCGGACCTCATTTGCAAGTCCGCAGGTATAGGAATTTATGCCAGCCTTGCTTACCGAATACCATACCTGAAAAGGCAGAGGCATGACCGCAGCTACGCTGCTTATATTTATTATCCTTCCGCGCCTCTGCGCCTTCATATACGGCAGCACCGCCTTGCAGACATTAGCCGTACCAATGAGATTGACATTTATCTGCCTTACCGCGTCCTCATGAGCAGTGAATTCGCAGGCGCCTGATATACCGTAACCGGCACAGTTTATCAGCAGGTCTATCCTTTGTTCACATCTGAATATACTGCGGACTGCTACCGTTACAGCTTCTTCGTCTGCTACGTCAACAGTACAGTGCCTTATACCATGATGACTTTTTCCTGTTCTGGAAAATTCATATACCCGAAAGCCTTTTCTGCACAGCTTCAATGCAGCAGCTCTTCCGATACCGCTGCTGCCGCCTGTTATTATCGCCGTCCTGCCCATATCAGCGCAGTGATAACAGGACATCAAGAGTTCTGTCAAGATCCTCACGGGTATGGCTGGCAGATATGAAGAACCTTATCCTTGCCTCGTTTTCCTTTACGGCAGGATACACTATCGGAAGTGCATTTATGCCTTCTCTGAAAAGGTCATTGGACATATCTATCGCCCTGTGAGAATCTCCCAGTATGATCGGTATTATAGGAGTACCTTCACTGAGACCTGTATCATAGCCCATAAGGCTGAGCTTATTCAGAAAATACTGCGAATTACTGTGAAGTTTTTCTATGCGGAAAGACTCCTCTTCAAACAGCTCTATTGCCCGGCAGGCAGCAGCTGTGTTAGCCGGTGTCATACCGCAGCTGAATACAAATCCGGGAGAATTATAGCGCAGATATTTTATGAATCTGCTGCTGCCGGCGATATATCCTCCGCAGCTCGCAGCAGATTTGCTGAGTGTACCCATAAGGATGTCCACATCTGCCGGATCAGCCTCATAGTAACTCGTGATACCACGTCCGCAGTCTCCGATAGTACCAAAAGAATGAGCCTCGTCTATCATGAGCATAGCGCCATATTCCTTTTTCAGCCTGATAAGCTCCGGCAGGTCGCATATATCGCCGTCCATAGAGTATATACCCTCTGCGATTATCAGAACTCTTCTGAATTTCTCGCGGAATTTCTTCAGTGTTCTTTCGAGATGCTCCATGTCATTATGCCGGAAGTGCATACGCTTTGCGTGTGAGAGTATACACCCCTGAACACTGCTGTTATGTGCAAGGCTGTCATGAAGGATCAGATCCTGCGGACCTACAATATTTCCGATAATGTTGACGTTGGTGCTGTGACCTCCGACGAATACTATCGCATCCTCTGTGCCAAGAAATCCGGCTATCTGCCTTTCAAGCCTTTCGTGGAGTTCTATCTCTCCGCTAAGCAGACGGCTTCCTGAAACAGAAGTGCCATAGTGTTCAACTGCTTCCATGACGAATTCATTTATCCTCTTGTCGCCGTTAAGACCAAGATAATTGTAGGTGGAATAGTTTATCTTTTCCTCACCCTCTATTATCATCCTTCCGCCGGCAATACCCTCATTCTTACGGAAATAGGCTATGCCGTACTTAACTGAGTCGTAGTATTTTTCAAATGCTGCTATCTCGGGAAAATCGTCAATAACACATTCTCTTGTTCTGGTGACCATTCAATCTCAACTCCTGAACATCTTATATTAAGCCTTCCTGCGTATACGCTCCATATCACACATAATACTGTGCCTGAGCATTCCAGAGAGAAAAATATTTGCTGCCTTTCTCTGAAAGAAGCTTTTCGTGACTGCCTCGCTGAACGATGGATCCGTTATCGAATACAAGTATCTCATCGCAGAATTTACAGGAAGAAAGTCTGTGGGATACAAAAAATACAGTTTTGTCGCTGTTCATCTCATTTACCCGTGAATATATCTCCTCTTCCGATACAGGATCGAGAGAAGCGGTAGGTTCATCGAGTATAACGTAAGGTGAATCCTTGTAAACAGCTCTCGCAAGAGCTATCTTCTGTGCCTCACCGCCTGAGATTTCCTCGCCGGTCTCATCGTATTCACGGTAGATCACAGTATCTGTTCCCTTTGCCATTTTTGAAAGTCTCTCGCTGAAACCAGCCTTATCAAGAGCAGAATAGACTCTGTCTCTGTCCTGATCCATATCACAGGCTACATTCTCCCCGACAGATGCCGATACAAGTGAAAAATCCTGAAACACCACCGAGAACTTGTCATAATATCGTGTCGGAGAGACAGTGCTTACATCTGTGCCGTTCATAGAAACTACACCTGATGTAGGCTTATATAGTCCGCACAGCAGCTTTACAAACGTAGTCTTTCCACTGCCGTTTTCGCCGACAATAGCGTACTTTTTGCCCTCTTTCAATTCAAGATCGACGTTCTTTAGTATATCTCTGTCGGAAGTGCGGTATCTGTAATACACATTGCTGAACCTGATAGTTCCCTCAGAAACATCCCCGTCTTTTGATACGGCAGTTTCTGCATGGCTGCAATACGTATAAATGTCCTCAATGTAAGCAGCATTGTTAAGAAGTATGCCAAAGTATATGAACATATTCGTGGCATTGGACACGAGCTGCTCAACTGCTCCGACATACTGTATGAACTTGCCAACGCTGAAAGCCTTGTAGTATACCTTTATACCAACGAACATATACAGAAAGAATCTCATAACGCCCATTGCTGCCATGTTTATAGTGCCGTATCTGCGGTGAATCCTATAAATATTCCCGATATACTTAGGATCGCGGGTATACTTATATATCTCGTCCATTACTACGTTATCCCACTTGTATATACGTCCGTCCATTGCCCATAGGTTATTACTGAGGTTAGAACGTATATAGTGCAGCAGTCTATTGGACTCCGGCAAAGTGCGCCATTCTTCGTTTTCTTTTCTGAATTTCACACTGCTGCTCCAAACAGAAATGCTTATACAAACCAGCATAAAAACTATAAACGCTGCTGTAAATGTTCCGGAATTCACCAGATCTGCGCTCTGTGAACCGGATTCCGCCATATTCACAAACAATCCGACCGTCATAAATATGGATATTGTTATCGAGATGAAAGCAGTAAGCAGGAATGAATAGCAGGTTATCTGAGTATCAAGTCCGGCACCTGTCGCGTTCTGATTTGAGCGTATGCGGTTCTTGAGCAGCTGAAGCTCAGGATCCTCAAGATCGGCATATGGCATACGGTTGTTTATGTCACAGTAGAACTGCTCCTGCTTCAGCTGCCACTGAGACTGGTGAATCTCGGATCTTGCTCCTGCGATCTCCTTTATACCGTTTAACAGCATCTCTGCTGCAAGCAGCACTATAACGTACCTCATAACGCCACCGAAAGATGTTCCGGTGCTGATCCTGTCAACAATGGCAGAGGAAAAATATATCAGTACAAAAGGCATTACAGCACTGACTGCCGACTTGAGAGAAATATAGAACATATACTTCCCGTCTATACGGAATATCAGGCGGTATCCCCACAGTATCTTTTTTATCTTTTCTGAAAGCTTCATAGTTTTCCTCACATATCACATATTCACAGCAGCTTCTTTGTAATACTTCGCCTGTATGTCAAACAGCTCCGCATACTTTCCGCGTTTACTGAGCAGCTCGCTGTGTGTACCGCTCTCAACAACTTTTCCGTTTTCGAGATAGAATATCTTATCACAGAACCTTGTCGAAGCAAGTCTGTGCGAGATGAAGAATGAGATCTTGTTATTTGAATACCTGCTGTAACTCTGATACATCTCCTCTTCAGCAAGAGGATCAAGCGCAGCAGTCGGTTCATCAAGTACCAGCACAGGACCATTCTTGTACATTGCTCTTGCAAGTGCAAGCTTCTGCATTTCACCGCCTGAAAGATCAACAGCCTTGCTGAAAACGTTCGGAACAAGATAAGTCTCTATGCCGTCTGAAAGTCCTTTTACTTTTTTGTTAAGACCGGATATTTCAAGACATCTGTCGAGCTTATCCCTTGAAAACTCCGAGTATACCACGTTTTCCCTTATCGTGAATGGCATGACTGATATACGCTGGAATACCGACGAAAAGCCATTGTAGTATTCATCACGGGCATACTCTGTCTGCTCATTGCCGTTCAGCTTTATACTGCCGCCGGTTGGATGATACATACCGCAGAGCAGCTTTATCAGTGTAGTTTTGCCGGCACCGTTTAGTCCTACGATAGCGACCTTTTCGCCGGAATGTATCTCAAAGCTGACATTGCTTATCGTATCACCTTCAGCACCGGGGTATCTGAATGAAACATTATCGAACACAACGCTCTCGGCTTCATCACCTTTCATAGCGAGTTCGCCGCATATCCTGTTCTCAGTTCCCATAAATGCACGAAAATCCTTTGCGGAATAGTTTCCCTTAGTAAGCTGCTCAAAGCTCATCACTATCTCTCCGAGTATGTCCACAAATCCGGAGATGACAGAGAAATAAAGCACGAACTCAGCCGGAGTTATCTCATTTGCCGCAACCTTTGAGATAAGGTAAACATAGGCAAAACCGTCTCTGGCAACTATTACCAGCAGATCCGCTGCGGATGAAGCTATCTTTCTTAATGCAAGCTTGCTGAACAGCTTGTGATGCTCCTTCATCAGCAAGGAAAGGCTCTTCTTCAGCCATGTATTCAGTCCATAGAGCCTTATGTCCTTTCCGGTCTTGTAGTTTTCGGATAAGCCTGCAAAATACTTCATCTTGCGTGAGATCCTGATACGCTCATCTCTTGTTTTGTATTCGTAATTATCTATGTAAAGCATGGTGAGATACTCAAGCCCTGCTGTAAGTGCAAGTGCTATGAGCACAAGAGGATTGAAGACAACTATGATAAAACAGAAAACCGCGAACTTCAGTATGCCCGTTATGAGCCGGCAGAAATTCTCCGGCATATGTACAAAGGGCGTGTGGTTGTTCATTACCGCTTCCTCAGCCTTATCGTATATGACCTTTGTCTGCGGATTTTCTATCATATCATAATCGACTTTCATTATCTTTGAATATATCTTTTCATGATAGTGAAGCACCAGTTTGTGTTCTGCCACATATTTTCTTGCCTCTATCCTTGTGCTGATGATACCGGCAAGCGTTTTTACGAAAATGAGTCCGCCTATCGTAAGAATAAGCTCTCTCAGTCCGAAGCGGCTGTCAGACAGGATATATATTATACACGGAGTTATGACCATATCAAGCACCGGTATTATAAGCTGCATAAGTACAGAAAAAATATTGCACCAGAAAAGCGGACGATCCACTCTCCTGACTTCGCCAAATACATATGCTATATTGCTGAAAAAGCCATTTTTACCTGTTTTTACTCTTTCCTTCATAATGTTAATCCCTTACTCCGCTAAGATCCCGTATATTAAAGGAACGTTCCGCATAGGGCGCTTTCAGTGAAAAAACGCTTCCGTGCCCTATGCAGATTGATCCTGAGATCCTGCTGATACTTAATTCTCTCTGATATACTGATTCCCTATGTTATCAGTACTCTTGAAACCGCTTTTGCGGAATGCTGCTTTGTCACTTATATAGTAGACAAAGTTTTCATTCTGCGCTATAATGTAGTAATCGCATGACAGATATTTTTCTTCGTAGTATTTAAAAGCCTTTAGCGCATCTTCCTTGCTGAGATTGTAGCATATGTCTATACAGCTGCTGCCATTCTCGGCATAAACTCTTTCGCCGGTGACATCAAGACCGTATATATCATTGAACTGACTTATAGTATATCCTTCGTCTGTGAGATTACTGATAAGTTCGTCCTTTGAGGGGACTACACTTACTGCTCCGTTTTTTACTATATCTACTTTTTCTGATTTGTTGTGTCTGAAAAACATAACTGCTCCTATCGCTGCGATCACTATTATAAATGAGATGGCTGCTGTTCTCAGCTTGACAGCCTTATTTACACTTGTCATTAATAACCGGACAGGTATTGACCTTTACACAGCTTCCATCGCAGTTTGTATCCTCTTTATAGAGAACTGCTGCTGTTGCTGCTTTATTCTCATTTATGCTGTTCTTGATGAATTTGTATTTGCTGCTCACGATCCATTCCTCCTTAGCTGCATCCGTTATTTGTATACGGACATATATTAACGACCTTGCATGGGCAATTTGTATTCTCATCATACAAACAGAAGTCTGTGAGAGCTTCACTTATGATCCTTTTCTTGAAAATCATATCTTTGCCTCTTTTCCATTACGGACAATATCCGGAATTCTTACAAGGTGTATTCGTAGCATTGCAATAGCCGGAATTGTTGCAGTTAGAATTAGAGCTTGTGCAATCCCCGCCATTTCTGCATGAGTCATTCTCGGCATAAACGAAATAACTCAATAAGGATTCATTATCCTTTCTGACACCTTTGAAATTATACTTTTTCATATTATTACCTCATTTCCGTCAGCACGGCTGATTAACGGTATGTGTATCGCAATGATCATTGATCGGAGCAGAAGGATGTGATGAACAACCGCTGTTCCTCTTTACATCCACATCCTCTGAGGCGTATAATGTTACATTCCTGATCTCAGATTCCGAGATCTGCTTCTTGATAAATTTATACATGGTACTATACTCCTTTATCCATCAATCATCACAAGGCTTGTTTGTTGTAACAGGGCAAATATTCTTTGCTTCTGTGCACGAACAATCAGTGTTTTCCTTGTATAATGAAACATTGCGGATGTCTTCGGATACGTTTTTCTTAGAGAATACCTTTTCCATTGTATTAACTCCTTCCGTATGTGTTTTATATGGAATAAAGGTGCGCCAAGAACGATAAAATATCATCTCCGCCCTGCTGCTAACGAACAGCGTGAGCTTTATCTGTTATACAGAACTCCGCCGGGTGTATCAGCGTTAACAGCTTTCTTTGTGAGACCGCATTTCATCCAGCGCACCCTTTTCCGAATTATTATAACCTTATCGTTTACGGGATCAAACACCGCATACGCCGTCTACATCGCCGCAGATACCCTGGTTCTGACAAGCACCGCCGTTTTCAGTATAGAGAGCAACGTTCTCTGCATTCTCATCAACGATCTTCTTTGTGAATTCGTACATTACGTGCACCTCCTCCCGTATTATAATATGTTCATCCTCTCGTGCGATCAAACGCCGCAAACGCCGTCTACGTCGCCGCAGATACCCTGATTCTTGCAGTTACCGCTGTTCTCACCGTAAAGTGCTACGTTCTCTGCATTCTCATCAACGATCTTCTTTGTGAATTCGTACATTACTTTTCGCCTCTCTTTCATAAAAAACTTCTTATTGATTTGCAGATAATTCGCTTAACGCTCAGATCTTGCTTGTAGGTATCGGAACACCCTCAGGATAGCAGATACCCTCATTGATGCAAGCTCCGCCGTTCATTGGAGTAGGACAAAGAAGGTCCTTGCCCTCCTTGTAAAGTGTAGCCTCTGTGAGGTTTTCACTTACATTCTTCTTTATGAGATCATATCTCATAGTAATACCGCCTTTCATATAATCAATGTAACTATTGACGGTCAATTGATCAAACACCGCATACGCCGTCTACGTCACCGCAGATACCCTGGTTTTTGCAGTCTCCGCCGTTCTTGTTCTCGCCGTAAAGAGCAACATTCATTGTGTTCTCCTCAACAGACTTCTTTGTGAACTCGTATTTCATACTTACACCTCCTCTGTTTTTTTGGAAGATACATAATCAGCCGGATATTTCTATACTGTCCGGACAGTTTACCCAGTGGGAATAAGTATCCAGCCTCTCTGCCTAAGCAGATAATTATGCATATGCCTTTATTTTTATAAAGAACCGTTACCTGAACGTTTCTTTATAAGCATTGGTTTGCTCCGGCAGCACTATACTGCTCAGCCTCCGTATACAGAAACCGCCATTATGTGCATCTCAATATTGTCCGGAAGAACTATCTCTTCTATATCAAAGCCTTCGAGAGGTATCTCACATTTGTAAAGGCTTACGTCTAAGTAGCCGTTTGCTGTCGTTTTTACAGCCTCGCTGCAAAGCTCGTTCATCTCGCTCGAATACAGCGTTTCTATGGACTGATTGATACCGTAGAAGAACAGCTGCTCACTGTGCATACTGCCGTCTTTTCCGACAACTGTAAGCCTGTCGCCGTAATTGCCGAATTCATTGAAGCCGAGAAATGCTACCTTCTTTACATTGTTAAGTCCTATTTCTATATGCTGATACGCACATATGAGATTATCATTTTCTTTTGCCGTGCCGCAGAACTCAAACGGTACTCCGCCGCACTCCCTGTTCAGCTTTTCGCCGGAAAGTGATCCATCATTTATACAAATGCCGGATACTCCGTGTTCCTCACCGTCCTCCGGGAGAGAATCAAAGAGTATCTTATGATCGAGCAGCCTGTCAATGTTGATGCTATGCCATTTCAAGTACAGCCACCCCTTTCAGTATGCCCTCGATATATCCGTTGAACAATCTGAACTGCTCTTCTGCAAGCTCAACGTGCTTTGCAAGCTGAGCATATACTCGCGCTGAAGGATAAAGACTGCACTTCATCACAAAAGTACGAACTATATTCAGCTGTTTTATAAGCTCAGTGCTGTCATAAGGCATACCTGCTGTTTCCAGCAGCCACAATTCACGCTGACAATACTTGATTATCTCTGTAAATATCAGTACATAATCGCTCTCGAATTCCTCTTCGTGTACAGCCTCTTCCTTAAGTGTGTCCATCATGTGCATGAGGCAGCGGTTTGAAAGGTCAAAACCTGCAAGATTTCCGGCTCTTCTTTTCAGATATTCGCTCTGGAAATCAATATCAGTATCGACCTCCTCGATACGGCGCATTATTATCTGACTCAGTGAGCTTTCTTCGCAGTCTTTATTGAGCGATCGGTAAGCATCAGCATAGTCATCAAACGGTATCCTGCAATGCTTATAGGCAGCTGCAACATTTGTCCTGTGTTCAAGGATGTCGAACTCTCTTGTTTGTTTGTCATATCCGTAGCACAGGATCCAGTGTTCAGAAAGACTTTTCTCTGTCTTGTAACCGGTCTCGACCTCATAAGCCTCTGCACCGGATACCTTCAGCATTATCAGAGCGCCCTCATCAAGACACTTCAGTATCTTATCTATGATATTCTCTTCATATTCCATGACCAGTGTCGCTTCTATGCCATGAGACAGCATCAGCTTTTCAAAATCTGTCTGATCCGCTGTGCTGATGCAGAAGTGATTGTCCATATAGTGGAAATATGTCCATTTGTTGAGAAAATATTCAAATTCCGTTCCGCCGAAGTAGGTGAACATGGGAATATATCCATATTCCATGCAGGTTCCCAGTGCAAACCGGTCAAACGGCTTTATATCATATATTCTTTTCTCTTCCATCAGTCTTATCCTTCGGATCAGAGTGCATAGAGCTTTTCTATGACTGCCTTTACCTTTTCATTAGGGATGCCTACCATTGCGCCCATATTATCCTCGATGACCTCGCGCAGATTGTAATCAAGTCCCTCCTGAAATCTCGGGTGCATCAATGCAAGCGGAAATGCCTGTTTGATGACTGCTTTTCCCTCAGGATCGTTGATAACCTCTCTTAATGTGCTTGTTTCCGTAAACTTTGCCATTATTTTCACTTCCTTATTATAGTTATAGGATCTACCTTTGTTAGCTTTCTTACTGATATAAGTACCGACACGATGACCACCAGCAAACTTGCAAGTATTATAGCCGCAAATGGTCTCCAGTCCGGATTTAGTATAGCAAGCTCTTTCAGAGTTGTATGCTGGAAATAGCTCGTCATATTCTTGGAAAGTATGCTGTTTCCGATCTTTGCAAGCAGAACGAACAGCAGTGATGTCGCTGCGGGGATGATGACTGCATACTTGAACAGTCCGGACATATACAGCTTTGTTATGTAATCCCTGTCAATACCCATTGCCCGCATTATGCCAATATTCCGCTTCTGATCGTTGATTATGCCGCTGTAACAGGACGATATGAGAACAAGTTCGAGTACTATTATCACTACCACAAGTATCCACGAAAAGCGGTTGAATATCGCTACAACTCCGCGTATATCATATATCACGAATGAGTAGGGAAGTGAATAGAAATAATCTTCTTTGCCCATATTCCTGAGAAGCGCTGTCGTATCGCTGCGGTCTCTGTTATTATCGAATACGATACCGTAGAGATAGCACTGCGAGGCTGAGAATTCCTCGAAATACTCATCGGAAACTACAAGAGCCATATCACTTCTGATCTCATCATCAAATCCGGAAGGCATATCAAATACTCCGGCTATTCTTAGCTCTCCGCTCTCAAACAGTATATCAGGAGCCATTCCCTCACCAAGAGGCATTGACACTGTGTTCGGCATAGTGTAACTCTGCGAAGGAGAGAACTCTGTCCTGAAATATGAGCGGAAAAAGTTTGCTGATACATATATATCGTTCTTGGCGGAAATTTCCGGAATGCCCAGCTTTTCGCCGTATACTGAGCTTTTTAATATAGACGCGTTATTGAATATCATCTTGTCAGTATACACTGAGCCGAGGAAATCATCGCTTACAAATATCGCCATATATATGCCGCTGTTCACAAGATACCGGAAAGTCTCGGTGCGCTTATCGTTGTTGAGACTTACCTTGTCCATATACACCATGTCTTTGTATTTTTCAGCGAAGCCGGTGTCTATTATGCCTGTAATGCGGTAAGACGATACACACATATCAATGTCGCTATTCAAAAGAATTCTTTCAGGAGCATTTCTAAATTCAGCAATTCCTTCCGTTGAATCTATCTTCGCAGCCCATTCCTTACCGAACAGAGCTTCAAGAGTAGCTCCGTCAAGTCTTTTAAGACCGGCTCTTACCTTTTCATCATCGCTGAGTTCCTGTGCATTTTCAAGTCCGAGCCTTCTGTAAACATTATCCGGTGCAAGAGTATTGATAACGTAAAGCATATAGTCAGTTACGCATATCTCCTTAGGAGCGGTGGGATATTTTCCCCAGCCAAGAGAAGCACCGTACTTTGCAAGCCCTGCTTCCGAACCTTTTATTGCTATATTCACTTCTGAAGGCAGGAAATCATTCCCGCTCGAACCATTATAGAAGCTGAGTCCCATGACCATATAGCTTTCGTCATAGTCCTTGATGTCGTTTTCTGAAACGAAGTCCTCTATCTCGCTCTTTGTTATCATACGTGATGTACAAACGAAGTTCTTCGACTTATCATCGACATAGCCTTTGTTCAGAAATATCGAGTTTACATTCTCAGAATCGAACAGCTTTGCCGACATCTTTTCAAAATTGAAATTGTAAAATGACACGCTTATTCCGACAATAGATAACAGTATCACCGAAATACATACACTCACCAGCAGTCTTTTCCGCTTTGAACGGACAAGCTCCCGCGAGATCTTCATAGCATCACTTATCTGGATATGTCCGGCTTTTTTGAGATCCACCTCACATCCGACAGGATCTTCCCTTACCTCTGAAGCGCTGTCCTCAGCGACCATGCCGTCAGATATGGTTATGATACGATCCGAATACCGCACACTGCTATCAACATCATGGGTAACTACAAGCACAAGGCGTTCATCAGCTATGCTTTTCAGCGCCTCAAATACTATTTCGCTGTTTCCGGAATCGAGATTTCCAGTAGGCTCATCGGCAATTATAATACGGCTGTCCTTTACCAGAGCACGGGCTATTGCTGCCCTTTGCTGCTGTCCGCCGCTGAGTTCCGAAGCTTTTTTGTCTGCATTATCATACATGTCAAGCAGCCTGAGTATCCTTTCAGCTTCCTTTTCCTTCTGCTCACTTGCCTCAATGCCAAGCATTATATTCTCTTTTACTGTAAGCTCTCCGATGAGGCTGTGATCCTGAAAAATAAATCCGAGATTGTTCCTGCGGTAGGCATTGAGCGCATCGGCATCAAGCTCAGTTATAACGGTATCACCGTCTGATACAGTGCCGGATGTCGGACTGTCAAGTCCGGCGATTATGTTCAGCAGCGTAGATTTACCGCTTCCACTCTTGCCGGTAATGAATACCATTCCGCTTTTCGGGAACTCAAGATCTATATTTTTCAGAACCTGTTTTTCATTTTCCCTGCCCTCATTGTATGTTTTGCAAATGTCATTCAGTCGCATATAAAACCTCTTACAGCTTACTTGCAGTAATACTCTATGATAGTATCAAATATCCTGTCATCCTCGGCAAAGTCACCGGATACCACAACGGGCCGCCCGATCTCATCAGTCATTTTTTTCTTGATCTCAGATATTTCCTCTTCTGTAAGTCTGACCTTTGATGAATTGATAACATAGTCATATTCTGTTCTGAAGGCATAAAGCGCAAGCATTATCACCTTTGCCTTGCTGAGGGCTTCTATCGCCGCTATCGACTTCTTTATATATTCCGGTTCATCTTCACAGCTGAATGAAAGTATAACTCCATCCGGCATTATACCATAGAGAAATGCGATCTGATTTATGTTGATATGACCGGTGTTGTACATAAGATGCGGGAAAAATCCCGACTGTCCGCCCACAAGTATCAGATCATGATTCTTTTTATCAAGAAGATGTATCTTTTCGTTGAACGATTCTATTATCTCATCGCCGGTCTTTGAACCGAGTTCTGCATCATAACCGATAACGAGCGTCTCAGCACAGCCCATGAGCTCTGCATTCGGCTCTGTTCCAAGCACAGCAAGATCAATTCCTTTGCTTTCGAGTATACGCTTTATCTGCATCTGAAGCGTAAACTTTCCCTGCTTCTTATTTGTACCAAGTACGCACAGTATCGGAGTCTGTATCTGATAAAGCCTGCCTTCACGAGGCGTCCTTCTGAAATTGTCCGCGCAGATAAATACAAGCGATCTTTTTCTGAATTCCGGCTCATACTCCTCAGCAAGGAAACGATCATAGCAAAAAACGTTCTTGCCATGTTCAAGACAGAGGTCAAGCATCTTCTTCTTGGAATCATATCCGAGTATATAACTCAGTTCGCGCTGATGTCCGAGTATCATCGTATCAAAGCTATCCCAATCGCATCTGTCGATGTTCTTTACGGTATAGCTTTTCTTTCCGGAAAAGCTCTTCAGTTCTCTTCCAAGATTGCCGGAATACTTTATATCATATACACCCACAAGATCAACTGTAAGGCTATCGGCATAGTTAACAAGGGAATACATCTCCTTGTTAAGCGGATATAACACCGCTCTTGTTCCGTTAACAGAACTTCTCTCTGCCTTTACAGGACCTTTATAGCGGCTGTCGAAAAACAGCATAGCTTCGTCCTTATTTGCAAAGTTTCTGCCGGATCTCAGCAGCTTGTTCGTAACGTGCGAGGTAGCAAAGCTATTGCCCTCCTCGACTCTTCTTCCGTTAGAGCTTTTTGCAGCAACGAGCTGCTTGCCGTTCCTTGCATAAATATCAATAAGTCCCGTATCGCAGGCTATGAGAGTATTCTTATCCTTGATATAAGGATTTCCGGATACTCCGATAACAAAATCCAGCGCCGCCGGAAATGACATTGCTCCGCAGTTATCAAAAGCTGCGATTATCAGAACATTCTTTTCATTATATAGCTTGCTGAGTATCTCATACAGCGGCTGACTGTAAGCTCTTACGCCAAAACTCATCTGTATGTACCGGCACTCTATATTATTGTAGACATATTCAAGCGCAGAAACGATATTATCTATATTGCTCATAACAACATCGGTAAAGCTCTTGAAAACAGCGGCTCTTACATTATCTATACCCTCGATAGCGAGGTTCATTACAGCTCCGCCGTGACCTACATCATCGGTATCATTGTCGGTCTGCTCCCACAAATCGCCGTTTCTTACATATATATCTACATTGCTTTTGCGGTCGTTTATCTCATAACCTGAATCGAGAAGCACCAGATCATAAAACACTCTTTATCACACTCCGACAGTTTCCTTTTTTTCTAAAGAAGGGCTTATAACATCTGTCCAGAAACTATTGAGAGTGAGTTCTGAAAGCCTCTTTGAATACACATCGTCCGGCAGGTAAAATCCGTATTTTTCCTCAAGTTCAACATAAAACGAAACGAGAGACATTGAATCAAGAATTATCTCATCCATTCTCATATCCGGTGTAAGTTCTTCAACAAATATTCCGATACTGTCAAGTATCTCTCCTATCTGTTCTATATCCTTTTCAGGAATGATAATTTCGTATGCCATAATCTTATACTCCTATTTCTACAAACAGTTCAGGCTTAGACTTGTAAAGTCCCTGAAGCTCAGCATCTTTCTTCTTGCAGGCTACATTTTTATTTGCAGCAACTGTATTTACCGGACAGAGTATTCCGTAACAGTTTGCATACAGTCCGCAGCCTTCGCACTTAGAATCCGAACGAGCCGGAGGATTTGCCGGATACTGCCATCTGTCATAATACTTTTCATTCTTGTCAATCTCACCGTTTTCATCGAGTTCACCAAGAATGTTATACTCGGAATAAAGGTTGACCGTACATCTGAGCATCTTTCCAAGCGGATCAATCGTATATGTACCCTTCTTGGCTGCATAGCATATGTTAAGATTCTCAAAGAACTGATACCTTCCTGTGATATTGAGAGTAGTATTGAGCGCTGTAACTCTGTCGATAAATTCTTCCTCGATATTGATGAGGCTTCCTTCGATAGATCTTACTGTATCACCGCCCCAGTTTCCGACAGCCTTGAAGAGGAACGAGAATCTGTTGTCTCCGCCGAAATTCTGTTCAAGTTCAGCTACCTGAGCTTCAAGATCCTCAGCAGTTTCTTTAGTAAGATTGCTTCTGAGAAGTATACTGAAAACAGGTGAAGGACATTTTGTCTTGATGTCGATGAGGTTCTTCATTATCACCTCATATGTAGGACCTCCGCCTGCAAGCGGACGGGTCTTGTTGTGGAACTGTGCACGTCCGTCGAGAGTTATCTGATAGCTTGTAACGTGATATTTTCTGAACAGCTTCATAAAAGTATCATAGTCAAGAAGATAACCGTTAGTCGTCATACTTGCGGTATAGCTCTTCTTATAGGCTCTTGCAAGCTTCATAAGGCGCTCACTGAGCTTTTCTATAACAGACATTGCAACGAGAGGCTCTCCGCCGAACCAGCTTACATGAAGTCCCTTTGAAGACGGAACAACAGTCTTTGCAAACTTAACAACTCTGTCTATGACCTCATCACTCATAACGCCGTTTACTCGTTCTTCATAGCAGTAAGGACATCTGAAATTACACATAAGTGTAGGGAGTATGATAAACTCTACATATCCGCTGTCTATCGTCTCCATATACTTGATGAGTGCTTTTTTGTCCTCATCGTAGTCCGTTCCACAGACTATTCCCTTATCCTCAAGCTTTTCAACAACATCTTCCGGAATATTGCTGAAATTTCCACAGTCGAGACCTTCATAGAAGCTCTTGTCCATAATGGCAAAAGTGTTGCGCAAGGAATTGAATATGACCGTTTTTCCATCGCAGTCAACACAGTAATTGAATTTTGAGACTTTATAATCTGACAATATATTACACCCCTTTTAATGATATACTGGTCTTTTTTACCTTTGCGGTAATGTTCCTGTTTGGTTTCTAAATGATAACAGAATAATGTTATGAAGTCAACACAAGTTTAGTTAAGGGATAACTTTTTTTAGTAAACAGCATTTTTTATACAGCACCGCCAGACATCATCACTGTCTGCTGCGGAATATATAAGAATATTGAGATACATCATATCAAATATGCAAAAAGGACAGCTAATAGAGAGCCCCCTCTGGCGAAATCGCGGCAAAATCACCGAGTCCATACTTTCGGGCTCGGTAACCCACTTTTCCGCTAAGGGTAGCTGACTAATAGCCGTCCTCTTTGCTTTGAATGTTTTGGAGTTGTTTCTTTAACCGGATATCAGTTCATCAGAACAGATTTCCGATTGCTTTCATAATATCATTCCACATAATTGATCCCTCACTTTATGGTATAAATAACGTGTTTTAATGCTAAACTTATACTACTACAAAATCTTTCCAAAATCAACTGATATTTAGTAAACGTGCGGTTTAATTTAGTAAACAGTCATTTTCACCATAATAAACTGCCTAACCATATATCAAAATGATCCCGGAAAAGTATTCTCCTTAATTTAAATATAATACCACAATTTGTTCCGGAATTCAAGTAAAATTTAGTCAATGGATATTATTTTTTAGTAAACAGCGCCTGCTTTGATAATTTTTTATACGAATCACTTGCATTTCTCTACAAATTGTTGTATAATGATTAAAGTAAACATCCGGTTTTCTCAAAAAAGCACGAAACACTGAAAAAACAGCAACACGATAGTTAAAGCTAATACTATCACTCTGAATTCGGTTGATCTTATAACCAATACTATCATTCACTGCCTGCGTCACCGCTGCGATATGAAATATCAGGAGAGGGGATTTTCCATGAAAATAGCTATCTGCGACGACGAAAAGATATACCGCTTAGACCTTATAAAGAAAACAGACGATTATTTCCGAAATATTGGTATGGATGCCGTGTTCTTTGAATTCAGCGACGGCAATGAACTAATGGATTCAAATATCGACTTCGACCTCATATTTATCGACCATAAAATGAAAAACAGAAACGGTCTTGATGCCGTTACTCACCTGAGAGCCCGCGGCAATGATACACACGTTATCTTCGTCAGCAGCTACAAAGATATAGTCTTTGATTCTATGAAAGTAAAGGCATTCCGTTTTCTCATAAAGCCGGTAGCAGATGACAAGCTCCGTGAAGCGCTCGATTCTTTTATCAAGGAAACTGTCAGATGTCCCTCTGTGCTCGTCCATGACGATTCAAACCTTGCAGTCTGTAATATCAAAGAAAATTCCATAATTTACGCTCAGGCTGAAAATGTCTATACAAAAATATTCACTAAGGATAATGCCTATGTTTTTCGGAACACTCTTTCAAAATTTGAAGAAGAACTTAAAAGCAGCTTCTTTTTCAGAGTGCACAGGTCTTATATCGTAAATCTCAATTACATAGAAAGATTCTCTAAAACCGACATCCTGCTTTCTACACAGGAAAAAGTCCCAATATCCAAAAAAAGATACAAGCCGTTCCGTGAAGACTTTTTTGAATTCGTCAAAAAAGAAAGCTTCAATAAAATATGATGATCAATTATATATTCTCTGTAATCTTCATTGCCCTGTCTCTTCTGTATGTCGTAAATATCAACCGCATATTATTTCTCATTGACGGCACCTGCTCGCCTTACAAGAAAGTCATACCGCTGCTGGTTTGTCTATCTGCCGCCAGCAGTGTATGCGGTTTTTTCAGCTTTTCCGATAATGTGCCTGTAACAGTCTCGCTGTTTACACTGCTGTTTTATGTGCTCGTATTCCTGATAGTCTATCTTATGCACCCGAACAAGCGCAGCGCTCTCTATGTTACTGCTGTGTATATGTGCTTAGACTCTATATTGCAGTCGATGTGCAAGCTGCTGCTGGACTTTTTCTGGACATCGAGCATGGTGAGCGGAATCTCCAAGCTGGCATCACTTCTCATCAACCTGCTGATACTGCTGCTGACTACCCGGTATATGGAAAAAAATGACAACATCCTGCCGTTTACTGCAAAACTTATACCAACAAAGGTACATGGACTCGTTCTGAGTATGCTCATGCTGCTCGGTGAACTGTTCGGATGTTATCAGTCTAAATTCAGCAACGAGACTCTTCAGAATAATATCCTCATGATAAGCACTCTCATCATAATCCCGATTATTTTTATGATGATAATATACCTTATCAAAAGCTGTATATCAAAACAGTATTATGAGCTTATGTCTGATATTATGGAGAAAAACGTCAACGAACAGATTAGCTACTACAAAAAAATTGATACCATGAACAATGATATGAAGAGATTCCGCCACGATTACAAGAATCATCTTCAATGCATCAGTATGCTCATTGATTCAAAACAGTACAGCAAGGCATCCCAGTACATTCAGGACGTTACCAAGCAGGAGATAATCAGCAGCAAGACCTACTCCACCGGCAACTACATAGCCGATTCGATCCTCGATAACAAAAACGAGAACGCTCAGGCAAACAACGCTGAGATAGTGTTCAGCGGCGCAATAGACAGTAACGCTCCGCTATCAAAACTGTCTACTATACTCTTCAACGCCCTTGACAATGCTGTTGAAGCCTGCGGCAGAATTAATTCCTCAGAAAAAATGGTGATAGATGTCCGGTGCGCAGTCAGCCACAATATACAGGTAATATCTATCTCAAACCCGATGCCGGAAAAAAGCCGCTTTGACAAAACTTCCAAAAGCGACAAGAAAAATCACGGCTTCGGTCTAATAAACATAAGAAAAGCCGTGAACGATCTGGACGGACAAATGAAAATAGATACTGAAAACGGAATATTTTCACTTACAGTGGAATATTCGCTTTCCGGATGTTCAATGGAATGATATTGATACGAAAAAAGCTCCCATACGATGTGAGACCTACCATTTCACATCGCTGGGAGCCTTTCTGTATTTTGAGTTGTTCAAGTGTATTGAATAAATGTTTATGCCTGTCCACTGCAAAAGCTAAAATAAGTCCTTTGTAAAAAGAAAGCGAGCCTGCGAGTGCCAACGTGGTTGGGCGCACAGGCTCTGCGTGGAGCTTGTGACGGGACTCGAACCTGCGACTACGTGTTTGGACATAGAGGGAACATTCGTTCCTCTATTGCCTTTACGCCGCATTTTTCGCGGTTCGACTCAAGTTCCCTACGAACTTATAGTATATTTCGACCTGCTGATAAGTATTGCCGTCAATTTCTTCCTTATGATGAACAAGTATCTTATCTATAAGCTCGTTGATTATTTCAGAATCCAGTTCTTTAATGTCAGTGTACTGGTCTATGATATTTGTAAACTTTTCAGTTTCATTGTTCTGGAATGAATACTTATTGAGCTCCTCTGTTGTCGTGGATACAGCTGTCATTAATTCATGCAGCTCTTTTTCAAATCTGTTGGACATCTGAACATAACGATCGTCGGGCAGCTTTCCAAGCGCATTGTCCTCATAGAGCTTGTTGAGCAGATGATTGAGTTCTTCGATTCTGCCCTGCGACTTTTTAAGTTCGTTTTTCAGCTGCGCTATCCTCTGAGTGCTGATGCCGCTGCATTTGTTGTTAAGAAAAGCTATGAACTCGTCTTTGTTTTTGCGGTATGACTTCAGCACCCGTCGCATATCTTTAAGGACAATGTCATATATCACATCGTAGTTGATGTAATGCGATGCACAGTATTCCTTGCCATGAGTTTTGTACAGCCAGCAAGAGTATGCTCCATGATATGTGCCATCTCTGCGCTGCTTCTGAGAGTAGGTGAGCGCATGACCGCAGTCTGCGCAGTACAGGTGTCCCGCAAATATCTGGAACTCTCCTGTCTTGGTAGCACGACGCTTTACGCTCATCATTCTGTGTGCGCTGTCCCAAAGTTCCTGAGAGATTATAGGCTCATGACAGTTCTCAACTATTATCCATTCCTCGCGCGGACACTTGACCTTCTTCTTGCTTTTCATCGACCTGGTCTTCTGTTTTCCATATACGAGCTTACCAAGATAGACCTCGTTTTCAAGTATCACTCGGATAGAAGTAACGTGCCAGTCGAATTCCCGTCTCCAATAATCCGATTTGAAGTAGTCGGGATTATGAAGATTAAAGTAAGCTATCGGCGTAAGAGTTTTTTCCTCGCGGAAGATTTTGGCGGTTTTATTGTAACCAATCCCCTGCGCCGCCATTCGGAATATCCTTCGTACTGTCTCAGCAGCAGGCTCATCAATCACAAGGTGATGTCTGTCATTGGGGTCCAGCTTGTAGCCGAAGGGCGGCTTTGAACCAATGTACTGTCCGGCTTTCGCTTTTGCCTTCTTCGCAGTCTTAGTCTTGATAGAAGCCTCCCTTGCGAAGTAATCATTCAGTACATTTCTCATGGGGAACATCATATCGTTTTCGTTTTTCATTGAGTCGTAGTTGTCGCTCACAGCAATGAACCGAACTCCGAGCTCCTTGAACTTTTCAACGTACATTCCAACTTCGATATACGACCTTCCGAATCGTGACTGGTCTTTTACCAGAACAGTATCTATCAGTCCGTTCTGAATGTCCTCATACATTCTCTGGAACGCAGGACGGTCAAAGTTAGTGCCGCTGTATCCGTCATCATCGTACACTTCATAATTATCTATTGCATGATCCTTGCAGTACTGCTCCAATAATAATTTCTGCGAGCCAATGCTTACGCTTTCGCCCATTCGCCCGTCATCGACCGAGAGCCTGCAATACAGAG
>Ga0256404_1003836_pt1 | contig 29679 bp, 24 predicted proteins | sample RumenRJG_01DNA_FD_185990 | JGI IMG/M metagenome (GOLD analysis project Ga0256404, IMG submission 185990) | Bovine rumen microbial communities from Lethbridge, Alberta, Canada - RJG_01 | ecosystem: Host-associated > Mammals > Digestive system > Stomach > Rumen | place: Canada: Alberta | collected...
GTGGTAATCTGTTTACGAGCCATTGTGAGTTCTCCTTTGTAGATGAGTAGTTTGGTCGCTAATCATTGTACATGAACCTCAATGGCTTTTCCACTATTCACTTTTGCGAACACTATTGTACGTTATCAGGAATCACGTGCATCCATGGGATGCACGTGATTGTTTTGATTCTTCGTACATTGGCTAAAAATAGTCGTATTTGAAACAATTATATTCCCAATATTTAGTAATACTATGCTAAAGAAAGGCAAGAGATGTTTTAATAACATCACATGAAATTTTGACATGAAAGCAAAAGAATTATACCCTCTTGCAATAATAAAATTAGTGATAGGCGTGGGTACTATCCCAGTTGAAATATGGATTTCAAATAAAATTGCGGAGGCCACGAATCATGCGATTAACGGTAATCCTGAAGGCGTGTTAACCATCACAGCATTTGTTATGATTGTTCTCACTGTATTGGTATTGATAAAAGTAACCAGTGACATTGTTGTTGATAGGAATACATTATTAGCAAGTCAAAAGATAAAAATAAGAATTTATAACAAATTATTTTCTCGTCCGATGTATGATTTGTTTTCAAGCTCGGAAGGTAAACTAGAAGAAAATCTTAATGATGATTACAAAAAGTTAATTAATCATACGATCAGAACACTTCCCACATTATCGACCGGACTGATTTCGATGGTAATATATTTGTTATATGTTATCTTCATGATACAACCGATCGTAGCTGTACTTTTATTATTAATAGGTGTGGTTCAAGCTGTACCTCCTGTGATTACAAAAAAGTTATTACAAAAAAATTATGAAGATACACGTATTATAGAAGCGGAATTGACTGAGTTTAACACAGAAACTCATATGGGACTCTCTATTATTAAATTGTTTCAGTTAGAGGGATGGCACGCAACAAAACTGAGAGAAATCAATAAACGATATTTTAAAATTGGAACCGGAGGGATCACAGCTAATACAACCGAAAAGAGTCTAAATATTTTTATTAACTTGCTATTACGCATAGGGACATACATTCTTCTTGGTATGTTAGTGCTTTATAAGATAATATCTCTCGAGGATGCTGTAAAGGCTTCAATTTTATCACAACCATTATATAATTCAATGCAAGGCATCTTTTCAACTATTACAGTATTAGGAGTGGAGAATACAGCGGCAAATCATTTTAGAAATTGGAATCAAAAATCTAATGAAGTTCCTGACAGTATAGCCCTTGCCATGACAGACATCACATTTGGATTTGGACAAAATAAAATTATACGTAACATGACTGTTAAGTTCCCAACTAAAGGGATATGTCTGGTAAAAGGTGATAATGGCTCCGGAAAATCAACCTTACTTCATATTCTGCTTGGTTTAATAAATCCCTTGTCCGGGACGGTTACTGTAGGAAATACAAAGATTGAAGATATTGCAAATACAATATTTCCATCACAAATTTTTTTCCTACCCCAAGTAGAACCTGCATATCATATTACAGCAGAAGAGATGGTGAAAATGTTGAAAGAGGCTTCAGCCGGTGAATTGCCATTGAGCTTTTCCAAAATGTATACGCTGGCTCATAAATTTGGTTTAGCAGAGCCACAATTAAGCCAAACACAGCTATGTGATCTATCAGGTGGCGAGAGCAAAAAAATATATTTATCTTTAGCTTTTGCTCTCGATCCACACATTTTAATTCTTGATGAACCTACTAATAATTTAGATGAGAGCAGCAAACAAGTGTTGCTATCCTTAATTAAAGATAGCAATCGATTAATCATATTAACCTGTCACGAAAACTTATTTGATGAAATATCAGACTATATCCTACAACTAAAGGATGGAAAAGTAAGCTATGTGCAGCAAAAATTCAATTGACAAACAAACGATAATATTAGATTGTACCAAAGCTATGATGCCTGCACTTATTATAGACATATTCGGTGAAGCTCTGAATATGTTGACCAACATGTACGCTGCAAATGTGCTGGGATCATTTTTTGACGCAGTTATACATTTTGATGTTAAAATGGGGAATATAGATTTTTGCAGCATCATAGTCTGCTGTATAGTTCTTGTACTTATTGTTCCATTTGTTAAGATGTGCGGAGAAATTGTAATGTTTCGCAATTCACTTTCTCATGACGAGATATGCCAGCGTCGGTATATAAGTAAAACATACCAGTCGACCCGAAAATTAACTGCAGGAGAAATCCAGAAGCGCTTGGAAGATGATCCTATTAACTTACGTATCGATTGGATCGAATTTATTCAACAACTAGTACTCATTCCAGTTGTTCTGACAATTTTACTGATTCAATCATTAAGAATTAATGTCCTTTATTCATTTGTTATGCTAGGTGTGTTAATGGTAAAATTAGTATTTCCATTCCTTACCAAGCACAAATCTGCTCAATACGACTTGAAAGAGCGAGAATACAACACTGCCATGCGTTCGTATGAGGAAGAATTAATAAAATCACCTAGCCAAACCGAACTATTAGGTCTAACAGCTCCCTTCGTAAAGCGAATTCAGCTTTATTTTAAAAATTATTATCTTGAAACGGGTCGAAAAGCGATTTGGTATTTCGATTTTTCGAAAGGTATCGAGTGGTATTTGAATACCTTTTGTTCATTATGTATAATATTTTTTGGCGCTTGGTTAACAAGCAGATCTTACATTCAGGCCGGTTCTGTTCTGACTATGTTAGCGTATTTCAGTATTTACGAAACGGTTGTACAATATATCAAGTCTTTGATTTTGGTTATTCCTAAATTAAGAAACGATATATCCAGAATGCAGATATTTTATGCTGACAGAGAACTGATAAAAGGGAAAGATGTTAGCCAAATAAACCATATTATACTCCGTGATCTTTCTTTTTTTTATGATAAAGAAAAGAAAGCATTTGGCCCCCTTAATTTTGAAATTTATCAAGGGGATAAGATAGCGATAATAGGAGCAAATGGTACAGGCAAATCAACCTTATTACGTCTGCTTTGTGGGCTATATACAGATTATCAGGGAACTGTTTTTGTTAATACAGATGATTTGCGGAATATAAATCCGCATTCCTGGCGCAAGATGCTTGCGGTTGTCCCACAAAATCCTTTTTTGTTTTATGGAAGCGTGATCGAAAATATTAAATTAGGTAATAGAAACGCGAGTGATTCTGAGATATTAGGGGTTATGTCAAAGTTAAAAATAGACTACCTGAAAGATAGGTGTGTGCAACACAATAATAATGCTTTGTCGGGAGGAGAAATGCAAAAGATCTCAATAGCAAGAGCTATCATAAAGGATAGCCCTCTTCTAATTCTTGATGAACCCGATAACCATTTAGATAAACAAATGATAGAATGGTTGAAAAAATATATCGAGCATAGTTCTAAAACAATCATAATGGTTACACATAGCAAGGAACTTATAAAGACGGCTGATAAGTCATTACATCTGTGAACCTTAATGGTTCGCCTTTAGACTAGCATCTATAAGATATTACAAAACTGTTACATATATTGACAATTCGATAAATCAGTGTTATGATTGTTTCAAGTTCGGAGGGCGACCGGCAGAAGAAAAGTCCGGAGCCCGGCCGGATGGCAGGGAGCAATTTCAAATCATATATAGCAGGCAGCTATGGGACGGCTGCCTGCAAAACGGGATATAAGAAACCGCGGCTCTGGGGAAAGATGCCGCGGTTTCTTCTGTTTTGGTCGGTTTCACCGTTCATTTTTGGAAATTTAAGGAAGGCTCAAGAATCAAAAGACAGGTCCCATGTTATACTAAACAGGCTTTTAAGAATCCGAAGCACTTGTCCGTAGGGGATTCGTTTGATTCAGGGGATTTTTATCTATGAAATTCAGTTGGAAAAATGATCTGGAATTTGATTTTCGGCACTTTCGGCCCAAAAGCCTTCTGGAGCCTGAGTACCGCTATTTGTGGATGCTGCTTTTCTGGCCCATTTTCGGCATCTTTTTCGCGGCGGTCGAGCGCCTGCCCGTGACCCGTGTTTATCACCCGGTCAGCTGCGCCATGGATGCACTGATCCCTTTTAACGAGATTTTTGTGATCCCTTATTACTTCTGGTTCATCTATCTGATCGGTACGATCGTCTTCCTGTTTTTCTATGATGTGAAGGCCTTCAAACAGATGATGCGTTTCATTATCTTTACCTACGGGGTCACGATGATCGTTTACCTGGTTTATCCGACCTGCCAGAATCTGAGACCGGCCGTTTTCGCCCGGGACAACATCCTGACCCATATCGTCAAGGCTCTGTATGCCTTTGATACCAATACCAACGTCTGCCCGTCCATTCACGTCCTGGGTTCTCTGGCGGCAATGTTTCCCTCCTGGCACAGCAAACGCTTCAGCGGCAGGGGCCGCTTTATCATGACGATCCTGTGCGCGCTGATCTGCGTGTCGACCCTCTTTATCAAGCAGCATTCGGTCCTGGATGTTATGTGGGGAATGATCCTCGGCATCGTCGGATATCTGGTGACCATCGTTTATTACGAACCGATCCGCAACTGGTTCCGCCTTCTGACCGTCCGGTCGGAAGACAAGATGGCCTGACCCCCGGCCTTGCTCAAACTGTTCAATCAAACCCGGCTATGGTATAATAGCCGGGTATTTTTATGGAACCATTCCGATAAGGAGGTGCCTTTAATGAAGCAGGAAGATATCGCATTATTCGGCGTCGCTCTGCCCGAGGACATCGAAAAGGCAAAATGGGCGGGTGATTTTGTCCGCGCCAAACGCCTGATCCGGGTCCGCTTAGAGGACAGCAGAGTGCCTGCCTTTATGAAAAAAAGATTGGTCATGGAGCAGGAAGTCTTAGACCGTCTCCAGACGGAATATACCCTGACTCCCCGGCAGGGACTGGACCTGATCCGCCGTAAGATCCCGGATTTTACCATGGAAGAGCTGGAGCATCTGATGGATACAAGTGCCGTGGACTGGATCTATAAAGAGGGAAAGCCCTGTCTTGCCGCCCGCTTTTTTAACACTTTGACCGACGTATATCCGGATATAGCCAAACGGGCCGGTATCCCCACACAGGACCCCGAAACTTTCTTCCGCATGCAGGAAGTTGAAAGGATCCGCCGCCAAGGGTCAAGCGCCCGGCGCATCCGGATCCGTTCGACTATCACGATTAAAAAAGAAAGTTTCCGCCCCGGCAGGGTCCTTGTCCACCTGCCCATCCCCAAAGAGCAGCCCAATATGACCGATATCCGCATCCTTTCCGTCCAGCCGACGGATACGGCCTTGATCGGCAGTATGGACCAGGGTCAAAGGACGGTTTCCTGGAATGAGGACATGTCCGCAAATCACCCCTTTACAGTAGAATATGAGTACGTAAGCAGGGTCGTCTACAGGGACCTTAGTCAACCTTTTGTCCCTGCGGAAGGCAAAGCTTACAACGAAGGGTATACGGATGCAGATCTGGAACTGAAAGCTCCTCATATGGAGGCGACTCCTACCCTGAGAGCGCTGAAAGACGAGCTGGTCCGGGGCAAAACCAGTAAGCTGGAGATGGCCAGAGCCTTTTATGATTTCTGCACCACCAAGGTGGTTTATTCCTACATGAGGGATTATTTTGAACTGGAAGAGATCACCGATTATGTGGCGGCAGGCCTGAAGGGCGACTGCGGAGTCCAGGCGCTTTTGTTTATCACCCTCTGCCGTATGGCTGGCATTCCCGCCCGCTGGCAGTCGGGACTGTATGTGGTGCCGGCTCTTTTATCCGACGGCCGGGAAACCAAGGACCCAGGCCAGGCGGCACAGCAGGCATCGGCCGGAGCTCATGACTGGGCTATGTTTTATATCGAGCCCTGGGGCTGGCTGTTCGCGGACCCCTCTTTCGGAGGAAGTGCTTACCGGGCAGGCCGCACGGACCAGTGGAATTTTTATTTTGGCAATTTGGATACCTTACGCATGGCCGCCAACAGCGAGTTTCAGGCAGCTCTGGTGCCGGATAAAAACTTTACCCGCAACGATCCTTATGACAACCAGCTGGGTGAGATCGAATATGAAGACCGGGGCCTTATTTCCAAAGATCGCACGGTCAAAAACCAAGTTTTAGAGTGTCGCCTGCTTTCTTCGGAGGACTGATGTATGGCGCATAAAGAACGTTCTCTGTCCTACACGGCCCGGCAGTCGATCCACCAGGCGGCCCTTTCGGGAACTTTTTGGGGAGCTTGGGCCTTTGGCAATTTCTTTACCATTTATCTGCAGAAGGTCGGCTTTACGGCTTCCGATCTGGGCACGCTGAATGCCATCAGTTCCGTGGTCGGCATTTTTTCGGTATCCTTCTGGGGGACCATGTGTGATCGTGTCCGTTCGGTCAAAAAGGTGGAAACCTTCATGCTGATCGTGGGCAACCTTTTGTATGCCCTGGTCCCGGTGGTCGGCAAATGGCTGATCATGCCGGCTTCCATGTTTATCTTCGTCCCAATCCTCAACTTTTTCAGAGCCCATACTTCTACCTTTAATGAAAATCTGATCGTTCGCAACGCGGCGGAGCTCAGGCTTAATTACGGACGTGTCCGGGCCATCGGATCGCTGGTCTTTACCATCATGAGTCTGGCCGCGACCTTTATCCTCAAATATGTGGATGTAGCCAATTCTTTCTGGATGACGGCCGTAGCCAGCATCGTCCCCCTGATCCTGACCATCACGTCCTATGATCCCCAGGGCAGTCAGGAGGAGGGGGCAAAAGAAAGCGGAGAAGAAAAGAAAGGAACGAAAAAAGGCAAGCTGGATATCAGGCCGCTGCTCAAATGCAAGCCGTATCTATTCTTCCTGGGATTTGCCGTCCTGTTTTATATCGCTTCCAGCTGCGAATATGCCTTTATCCCCTACTTTATGAAGGACATCGGGGTCGGGACCGCATACTACGGTGTTTTGAACGCTTACCGCGGTTTTCTGGAGATCCCTTTTCTGATTATGATGTCCAAGATGAGGGAGAAAATTTCACTCAAAAACATGACCATCCTGGGCACTGTCCTGATGGCAGTCGAATGTCTGGGTCAGTGTTTTTTTGCCCGCAGTCTGGGTACTATGATCCTGTTTGCGACCTTTTTCGGACTGGGCAACGGACTTTTCATCGGAGGCGCCTTCAACTATGTGTATGAAGTCGCTCCGGAAGGCCTGAAAGCCAGCGCCCATGGTTTCTTTATGGCGGTCTCGCAGGTTGCAGCGATCATAGGCAATCTGTGCGGAGGCTTTATTTACGATAGGATCGGCGGAAGATCGTATTATTTCATGACCGCTATGATCTATCTGGGGGCCGCGCTGATCCTGCTGATTTCTTCCATGATCCATTCCCCCAAAAAGCAGGCAGCCTGACAGGGATCGGAGACAGACATGAATATTTTGACGCTGGAAGGCATCCGCAAAGCCTATGGGGATAAAGAGCTGTACGACTCGATCACCTTCGGCCTGGATGAGCATGATAAAACCGGCCTGATCGGTATCAATGGCACGGGCAAGTCTACTCTTTTACGGATCGCGGCCGGTCAGGAAGAGCCGGACGAAGGCAAGGTGAGCCGGGCCAATAATCTGAAAACAGCCGTGCTTCCCCAGACCCCGGTCTTTGATGATAACAAGGGACTGATGGAATGTGTCATGGACGGGATAGGGGACATGTCACAAGGCTGGAACATGGATGTTACCGCCCGCCAGATGCTTACAAAGCTTGGATTCTCCGATTTTTCCCGCAAGGCGGGGGCTTTATCGGGAGGCGAAAAAAAGAAATTGGCTTTGATCCGGACCCTGATGATCCCGTCGGACCTTCTGATCCTGGACGAGCCGACCAACCATTTGGATCTGTCCATGATCCGCTGGCTGGAGAATGAACTGAAACGTTATAAAGGGGCAGTCCTTCTGATCACCCATGACCGGTATTTCCTGGATGATGTATGCACCCGTATCCTGGAACTGGATAACACTCACTTGTATTCTTACGAGTCTAACTATTCCGGCTTTCTTCTTGCCAAAGACCGGCGCATCCGCCAAGAGATGCAGGCGGAAGAAAAACGGCAAAGCTGGCTGAGGAACGAACTGGAATGGGTGCAGAGGGGCGCTAAGGCCCGTACGACCAAGCAGAAGGCCCGGCTGGCCCGTTATGAGGAAGTTGAGAGCCAGACTCCTTTGGACACCCGTCCTGAAGAATCCGTTCAGATGGAGTCTTTAGGGACCCGTATGGGCAAAAAGACCATCGAGGTCAGCGGGGTGAGCAAAAGCTTCAAGGACCGGGTCCTGATCCGGGACTTTACCTATAATGCTCTTCATAATGACCGGGTAGGCATCGTGGGTCCTAACGGATGCGGAAAATCTACCCTACTGAAGATGATAATGGGGCAGGTCCTGCCGGATGCGGGAACCATCACGCTGGGAGAAACACTAAGGGTCGGTTACCTGGCTCAGAACATGGATGAATTCGACCGGGAGCCTGCGGGCAAAAGGGCCATCGATTTTGTCAAGGATACGGCCGAATATATCCGTACTCCGTCGGGGACGATCTCGGCTTCCAAGATGATGGAGCGCTTTCTTTTTGACGGAAGCAGCCAGTATACCCCGCTCGAAAAGTTATCGGGCGGCGAGAAGAGACGGCTGATGCTGCTCAAGGTCCTGATGGGTGCTCCCAATGTCCTTCTTTTGGATGAACCGACCAATGATCTGGATATGGCGACCATGACGGTGTTCGAGGACTTTTTGTCTCATTTCGAGGGGATCGTGATCGCTGTCAGCCATGACCGCTATTTTCTGGACGCGGTAGCCGGCAGGATCCTGGCCTTTGAGGAAGACGGCCATATCCGCCGCTATGACGGCAATTACAGTGATTTTGCTCAAAAGACCGGCAGGGACGGAGACGAACAAGTTACCGGACCGTCACAAACTGCCTCTTCAGGCAGCCGGACCGGCCGGGCCGGATCCAAAAGCGAGCCGGACCCGGAGGAGACGGTAAAAAAGGGTTCCTGGAACCGGCACCAAAAACGGATCAGGTTTACCTATGCCGAACAAAGGGAATACGACACTATCGAAGACGATATAGCCGCCATGGAGGATCGTCTGTCGGAGATCGATAAGGAAAGTGCGGAGGCTGCGACCGATTTCATCCGGCTGACCGGGCTGGCAAAGGAAAGAGAAGATCTGCAGAAACAGCTGGATCTGAAGATGCAGCGGTGGGAATATTTGTCGGAAAAAGCGGAGCAGATCGAGGCTTTGGAAAAGAATGACAGGACTTTGTAGAAACGTTAACAAATAGTTAATAAAACCTAACTCATTTTTTCGATTTTTCAGTGGTATTCACGGGAAAAATATGTATAATATAAAAAGGAGATTTTGCGGGGCATTCCTGCTGATCCTTAGTGTGTAAATGCCAAATTTTATAGGAGGTTTTAGGTAAGATGGCAAAAATTGATCTGACCAAGTACGGTATCACCGGTACGACCGAGATCGTGTACAATCCTTCTTACGAGCAGTTGTTTGAAGAAGAGACCAAACCGGAACTGGAAGGTTATGAGAAAGGTCAGGTAACGGAGCTTGGCGCCGTTAACGTTATGACCGGTATCTACACCGGACGTTCTCCCAAGGACAAGTTCATTGTTGTTGACGAGAACTCCAAAGACACTGTTTGGTGGACTTCCGATGCTTATAAAAACGATAACCATCCGGCTTCTCAGGAGGCTTGGGCGGCCGTTAAAGATATTGCCAGAAAAGAGCTCTCCAACAAGAGACTGTTCGTTGTCGATGCTTTCTGCGGCGCAAACAAAAACACCCGCATGGCTGTCCGCTTCATTATGGAAGTAGCATGGCAGGCTCATTTCATCCGCAATATGTTCATCAAACCCACCGAAGAAGAACTTGAGAACTTCGAGCCCGATTTCGTTGTTTACAACGCTTCCAAGGCTAAGGTCGAGAACTACAAAGAGCTGGGCCTGAACTCTGAGACCGCAGTTGTCTTCAACATTACTTCCCGTGAGCAGGTCATCATCAACACCTGGTACGGCGGCGAGATGAAGAAAGGTATGTTCTCCATGATGAACTACTATCTGCCGCTGAAGGGCATTGCTTCCATGCACTGCTCCGCCAACACGGATCTGAACGGACAGAACACCGCTATCTTCTTCGGCCTGTCCGGCACCGGCAAGACCACTCTGTCCACCGACCCCAAACGTCTGCTGATCGGCGACGATGAGCACGGCTGGGACGACGACGGCGTCTTCAACTTCGAGGGCGGCTGCTATGCTAAGGTCATCAACCTGGATAAAGACAGCGAGCCCGACATTTACAACGCCATCCGCCGCAACGCTCTTCTTGAGAACGTTACCGTAGATAAAGACGGAAAGATCGACTTTGCCGATAAGAGCGTTACCGAGAACACTCGTGTATCTTACCCGATCGACCACATCGAAAAGATCGTTAAACCGATCTCTCACGGCCCGGCAGCCAAGAACGTTATCTTCCTGTCCGCTGATGCCTTCGGTGTCCTTCCTCCGGTGTCTATCCTGACTCCTGAGCAGACCAAGTATTACTTCCTGTCCGGTTTCACCGCAAAACTTGCAGGAACCGAGCGCGGCATCACTGAGCCTACTCCTACCTTCTCCGCTTGCTTCGGACAGGCCTTCCTGGAACTGCATCCGACCAAGTACGCAGAAGAGCTGGTCAAGAAGATGGAAAAGAGCGGCGCCAAAGCATATCTGGTCAACACCGGATGGAACGGAAGCGGCAAACGTATCTCCATCAAAGATACCCGCGGTATCATCGACGCCATCCTGAGCGGCGAAGTACTGGAAGCTCCTACCAAGAAGATCCCTTACTTCGATTTTGAAGTTCCGACTCAGCTGCCCGGCGTAGATCCTACTATCCTTGATCCCCGCGATACCTACAAAGATCCTACCGAGTGGGATACCAAGGCCAAAGATCTGGCACAGCGCTTCATCAAGAACTTCGTTAAATACGAAGGCAACGAAGCCGGCAAGGCTCTGGTTGCAGCAGGTCCTCAGCTGTAATTGACTGCTAAGCAGGCATTATGCAGCGCCTGCAGAAAGTAAACAAAGGGGCTGCTGCACATTTAATAGTGCGGCAGCCCTGTTTTCATTTAGAAAGGGATAAATCTATGGCAGAACTTAAAGGTAAACCGGTCGTTCTGGTCGTTATGGACGGTGTCGGCTGGACCGACAAAGACCACGGCAATGCCGTTATGCACGCTTACAAACCTCAGCTGGACGAGCTGATGACCAAGTGGCCTCATACCACCATCAAAGCCTCCGGCACCGCTGTAGGCCTTCCCAGCGATTCCGATATGGGCAACTCGGAAGTAGGCCATAACGCTCTTGGCTGCGGACAGATCTATTCGCAGGGAGCCAAGCTGGTCAACGAGAGCATCGAGTCCGGCGCCATCTATCAGAGCAATGCCTGGAAGGGTGCGGTTTCCTACCTGAAAGAGCACAACGGCAAACTCAACTTCATCGGACTTTTGTCCGATGGCAATGTTCATTCCAACATTTCCCACCTGATCGCCATGATCAAAGAAGCCAAGAAGGAAGGCGTCAAAGAAGTACGTGCCCATATCCTTCTGGACGGCCGTGACGTTCCCGAGACTTCCGCGCTGACCTATGTCGATCAGCTGGAAGAGGTCTTCAAGGAGCTGAACGACGATAATTTCCACGGCTGCATCGCTTCCGGCGGCGGCCGTATGACCATCACCATGGACCGTTATGAAGCCGACTGGTCGATGGTAGAGCGGGGCTGGCACATCCATGTTATGGGAGACGGCCCCATGTATCCGTCTGCCCGCGAAGCCATCGAGGCACTGCGTAAAGAGGGCGGCTATACCGATCAGTATCTGCCGGGCTTCGTCGTTGGTAAAGATGGTGTCCCCGCCGGTCCCATTGACGACGGCGATTCCGTGATCCTGTTCAACTTCCGCGGTGACCGTGCCGTTGAGCTGTCCAAGGCTTTCGACTATATGAACAAGGGCTTTGACAAGTTCCCCATGCCCAAGAAGCCGCAGGTATACTTTGCCGGTATGCTGCAGTATGACGGAGACCTGAAACTGCCTGACAATTTTCTGGTCGAGCCGCCGCACATCGAGCATACGCTGAGTGAATTTCTGGTCAACAAGGGCGTATACAGCTATGCCTGCTCCGAGACTCAGAAATTCGGCCATATGACCTATTTCTGGAACGGCAACCGGTCTGAGAAATTCAGCGACGAGCTGGAGACCTGGGAAGAGGTACCATCTGATATCATCCCCTTCGACCAGAAACCCTGGATGAAGGCGACCGAAGTTACCGAAAAGATGGAAGCAGCCATTGCCTCCGGCAAATATCAGTTCATCCGCTGCAACTATCCCAACGGGGATATGGTAGGTCATACCGGAAATTATGAAGCCACCATCATCGGCGTCGAGTCCGTCGATCTGAACCTGCGCCGCATCATGGACGCCTGCAAAAAGTACGGCTATTCCCTGCTGGTAATGGCTGACCACGGCAACTCCGATGAGATGTACGATAAGGGGACCAATCCCGACGGAAGTCCCAAGCCCAAGACCTCTCACTCTTTGGCCCGCGTACCTTTCATCATTTATAACGGACCGGGAGGAACCAAGATCAAGGACGGAGACTTCGGCCTGGCTAACGTGGCCGCTACCGTTACCAAGATCATGGGTTATGACGATCAGCCCAAAGAGTGGCTGGAATCCATCAACGAGTGATCATTGACGGACAGGTTCTTGTGAGGCCGTCGAGGCTTTTGTGAGACCATTGTGAAACAATAAAAAAACGCCCTGTGAAAGACAGCTCCTGCATTACGCAAGAGGCCGCTTCACGGGGCGGTATTTTTATTTGACGACATTCTGAGGCGCGCCGCCCATAAAGGCTTTCAGATTATCGACGGCTGTATCCATCAGGCGCTGGCGGCTTTCCTTGGATGCCCAGGCTATGTGAGGGGTGACCAGGCAGCGGGGATTGCCGATCAGAGGGTCATCCTTCCTCGGAGGTTCTTTATCCAGAACATCCACAGCGGCAAAGGATACCTTACCGCTGTCAAGGGCCTTGGACAGGTCTTCTTCCACGATCAGAGGACCGCGGGCCGTATTGATCAGCATGACCCCGTCTTTCATCCGGGCGATGGAAGAGGCATCGATCAGGCCTTTGGTAGCTTGGGTCAGAGGGCAATGGAGACTGATTACGTCGCTTTCGTGAAATAAAGTGTCCAGGGGAACAAAACGGACGATATCGTCTTGGGCGGCACCGGCTGCCGAGTCCGATCCCGAACTTATGGCGACGTTCTGAGACGGATGAGGGGTATACGCGATCACGTTCATACCGAAAGCAGCAGCCAGACGGGCCGTGGCGCGGCCGATCCGGCCGTAGCCGATCAACCCCATGGTTTTACCGCTCAGTTCGATCTGAGGAGTCTTCCAATAGGAAAAATCGATGCTGCCGGTCCAATCGCCGTTTTTGACGGACTGGCTGTGAAGGCCGACCTGATGGCACATTTCCAAAAGAAGAGCCATGGTGTATTGGGCGACAGCGGCAGTCCCGTAGGAAGGGATGTTGGTTACGGTGATGCCCAGATCGGAGGCGGCTTTGACGTCAACAACATTATATCCGGTCGCCAGTACGCCTATATATTTCAGCTCCGGTGCCAGGGCCGTAAGGGTCTGACGGTCCAGAGGCGTTTTATTGGTAATGACGGCTTCTGCCCCTTTGGCCCGGTCCAGGATCAGACGATCGGAATCTTCATAAGGGGTCCGGTCATATACGGTAAGATCTCCCAGATCTTCAAAACCTTTCCAGCTAAGATCTCCGGGGTTTTCTACATGACCGTCCAGTACAACGATTTTCATTGGTTTTCCTTTCTGTTATCGACGAGGCCATGCCTTTCGATCCGGCCCATGCGGTAATGGCCCGTGTATGCTATAATCAATACAAGATACTTTATCATAAAATAGAGGCCCCGTAAGGTCAAGACAGTTTAAACAAGGAACCGAGAGGGGCCTGAAAGGAGCAGAAAATGGCAAATACCTACAAACCCGGCGTCATCCCCGTTACCCCCAGGGATGCTTCGGACGCTAATCTTATTGCTCGTGACTATCTGGACAGCCTGCAGGTCGAGATGAGGATCATGGACGCGGTGGAGGCGGATACGACATTTGAATTATTCGGTAAGACCTTCACGACTCCTATCATGACCCCTGCCTTTTCTCATCTTCATAAAAAAGGGGAAGATGGACTGACCCAGATGGAAGAGTATGCAAAGGCAGCCCATACGATCGGGGCCGTCAATTTCGTGGGCATGGAAAGCAACGAAACTTTTTCCGCTATCTCCGCCCAGTGTCCGGGCAGCATCCGCATCATCAAACCGTTCGCCGATCACGACCGGGTCTTCTCGGAGATCGCCTTTGCCAAAGAGCAAGGTGCCCTTGCTGTCGGCATGGACATCGACCATGTCTTCCAGGCCAACGGAAGTTATGATGTTGTTGACGGCAGCCAGATGGGTCCCATCACCACCGAGCAGCTGGCAGAGTATGTTAAAGCGGCCGGTATCCCCTTTATCGCCAAGGGCGTATTAAGCGTTACGGACGCGGTCAAATGTGTTAAAGCGGGCTGCGCTGCCATCATGGTCAGCCACCACCACGGCCGTCTGCCTTTTGCCGTCGCGCCGGTCATGGTCCTGCCGGATATCAAAGATGCGGTCGGTGACAGCGTGAAAGTCTTTGTCGACTGCAGCATTTCCAGCGGCTACGATGCTTATAAGGCCATGGCTTTAGGTGCGGACGCTGTCTGTGTAGGCCGCGGTATCCTGGATCCTCTGCTAAAGGAGGGGACCGAAGGCGTCATCAAAAAGATGACCAAGATGAATGAAGAGTTGAAGCTGATGATGGGATTTACCAATACGCCCACTTTGGCCGACTTTGATCCCAGCGTCATCTATTAAACAGTACATAGCAAGGCCGCCTGTGGCAGCTGTCCAAAGCTGCTACAGGCGGTGTTTTTACGGCTGGGTCTTTTTAGGGTACTTTTTCTCCAGGGTAAAGCCGCGTCCGCTGACTTCGGTGACCTTATTGACCACCATAAAGGCAACCGGATCGATAGAGCGGACGATCTTTTCGACTCTGGCCAGCTGGCGGTTGGAGATGACGCTGACGACAATATCAACGGCCTGGCCAGTGTAGCCCCCGTTGCCGTTCACGATGGTAACGCCCCGGTCCACCTCGGACAGGATCGCCTGGCGGATGCGGTCGCCCTCTTTGGAGACGATCATGAGCTGGGTGCGGGACTCGCCGGCAAGAAGCAGCTTATCCAGCACCAGGGAGTAGATCAGGACCAGCAGGATGCCGTACAGGATGTCCTCTGCCGGGTGGTAGATCAGCTGGGTCAGAAGGATGATCACGTCGAAGGCATTGAGGCTGAGCGACACCGGTATTTTGAAGAGTTTGTTCAGTACCAGTGGGGGAATGTCCATGCCGCCGGTCGAAGCCCCTTGGCGGATCACCAGGCCCAGGGAGATGCCGATGCCCAGGCCCGCGAAGATGGCGCACAAAAGGGTATTGGTGCTGATGACGAAGCCGTGGATCAGACGGGTGAACAGTTCCAGAAAAAGAGGATAGGAGAAGGTACTGACGATGGTCGTCACGGCAAATTTCAGGCCCAGGATCCACCAGCCCAGGAGCAGCATGGCCACGTTGAAGAGCAGCACAAAAAGAGAGATAGGCATGCCGGTCAGGTGATGGACCAGGAGTGCGATACCGGTCGTTCCTCCGGTGACCAGGTCGGCCGGCAGCAGGAAAAGAGCGACCGAAAAAGCGTAGAGAGCATTGCCCAGCAGAGTGATGATCAGTGACTTAGCGAAAGGCAGGGCCTGGAAGGAGGAGGCCTTTTCCTTTACAGCGGCAGATAGGTTTTTCTGGTTCATTGGCTGTTTCGGCCGGCCCTTTCAATAGCCGCGGGTCGGCTAAAAATCTGATGGAAGACCGCCGGATCGACTTTGGGGACGCGGTCATAGGTGTAAACTCCGTTCTGTTCCTGCTCCACATCGGTCAGCTGGGTGTAGCAGAGGCCCATCATGTCGGGGTCGTCCATCAGGGCTTCCGTCAGGCCTTTGAAACGGGCAATGTATTCATCCTGGCTTTTGCAGGCGCTGCCGTAGCTCCAGGCCCCGCCGTTCAGGCTGTAGCCGATGCCGCCGTATTCGCTCATAAAGACGGGCTGGCCGCCGTAAGTCTGGCGGTCCTTGTGGTTATCCGTAAAGCCTCCCTGAGGCGGGAATTTGGTGCGGAAGGTCTCGACATCCTGCTCGTAATCGTGCAGATCGAAGATATCGGTGGCCACGTGGAAATTGCCGGATGTATCGATGCAGGGGCGGGTCGGGTCGGCCGCTTTGGTCGCATAGTAGACCGTCGAAAGAAGAGGGTCGTACTGGTGCTGATCGTGCTGGTCCCAGGTCTCGTTGAAGGGGCACCAGCCGATGATGGCCGGATGGTTGAAGTCGCGGCCGATCTCTTCCAGCCATTGGGGAAGAATGCTGTAGACAGCCTGGGGCTGGGTGTGGTCCAGGCCCCAGCTGGGAAATTCGCCCCAGACCAGATAGCCCAGCTGATCCGCGTGGTATAAGAAGCGCTCTTCGAAAACCTTCTGGTGCAGGCGGGCTCCGTTGAAGCCCATGGCCATAGAGCGGAGGATGTCATTTTTCAGTTCCTGGTCCGAAGGAGCGGTGTAAATACCGTCCGGGTAAAAGCCCTGATCCAGGACTGTGCGCTGGAAAACGACTTTCCCGTTGAGACGGAAAGCTTTTGTCCCAAGTTCAACGCTGCGCAGGCCGAAGTAGCTGTATACGGTATCGTCTCCGTAGGTCAGCTTCAGGTCGTACAGGCCGCCTTTGCCAAGCTCCCACAGGTGTTTTTCGGACAAAGGCAGGGTAAGGGTCAGGGCACCGCCTCTTGCGTTTACGGAAACGGATCCGACCTCTTTATCCTGCCAGCAGGCGGAAACGGTCAGAGTGTCGGGGCCCGCCAGCTGAGCGGTGATGGTGACCAGGGACTGATCGGGCTGGGGGATCAGGCGGAAGCTTTCTATGTGGGTAATGGGGATAAACTCCAGCCAGACCGTCTGCCAGATACCGGTGGTGCGGGTGTAGTCGCAATCGTGGGAATAGTACTCGCGGGACTGCTTGCCGCAGGGGATCATGGGGTCGCGCTCGTCGTCCTCGACGTTGATGGTGATAACGTTGGCCCCCTCCTTGGCCAGAGACTGGATATCAAAGAAGAAGGAAGTGTAGCCGCCCTTGTGGCTGCCGGCCTTCTGACCGTTGATATAAACGGTCGTAAAATAATCGGCGGCGCCTATGTGCAGGCGAACGATGCCGGAAAGCTGAGGGGCCGAAAGCTGGACGGTCTTCTGATACCAGACACCGTATATAAAATCGGTGTGGGCAAGTCCCGACAGTTTGCTCTGGGGGCAGAAGGGTACGGTTATGGAGCCGCTCAGGGAAGCGTCTTCTTTGGCAAGGCCCCTTGCCAGGCCGGACCGGCCGTTGTCGATCTCAAAAGCCCAGGAGCCGTTCAGGTTCTGCCAGCTGCTGCGGCGGAACTGGGGCTTGGGATATTCGGGGCGTGGGATGGATGCAGACATTAAAGTCACCTCGTTTGACAGTAGAAGTAAAAAAGCCGCCCGCAGAATGCAAGGGGAAATGCCTCTGCCGGCGGCGCTGTATGGATGGCTGTCCATAGGGACAGATGTCCTTACGGGCAGATTAAATATCAGGAGCGCTCGGAATAATGGTGAGCGTCTTCCAGCATCATGTCTTTGACTTTCATCAGACGGACCTGGGTCGAACGTTCGTTTTCATCCAGTTTCATCGTGATATAACGGATGCCTTCCTGGGTCTCGGGAATAATGACATGTTCCAGGGCGTTGACGCGGCGGCGGGTCTTTTCGATCTCCGAAGCCATCAGCTGGCAGGATTTTTCGACTTCTGCCAGTTTCAGCATGTCCGGAAATACATCGGCCAGAGACGTTACCGCGTCGTCCAGATCGGACGAAGTAAAGGCAAAGCCGTAGGAATAAATATCACTGGGATCCTGGGTACGTGTCTTGATCTGATAAGTGGGGATATCCACACTCATCACGTTTTTAGGAGTGATCTCCAGGGATACCTCCTGCTTGGGGACCATTAAGGCACTCTTGAGGACCTGTTCGCTCATACCGGCCTTAGCCAGTACGAAATCCAGGTTGGCTTCCTTGATCTCCTTTTCCACTTTGACTCGAAGATCCATGTTTTCTTTGACCAGATCCATGAACTGGCGCATCAGCTCATCCCGTTTGTTTTTCAAAAGCTGGTGGCCCTTTAAGGCCGTGGCCAGCTTCTTTTTCAAACGGGTCAGTTCCATTCGAGTCGGATTAACTTGTGTTGCCATAGCTTCCTTTCCGAATGTTTATTTCTGATCGTAATAACGGTTCAGCATATCCTCACTGATACGTTTCAGTTCCGATCGGGGCAGGATACGCAGAAGTTCCCAGCCCAGATCCAGGGTCTCCTCGATGCTGCGGTTGGTACGGTAGCCCTGGCTGACGTAGCGTTTTTCAAACTCGTCCGCGAATTTGGCGTAGAGCAGATCGATATCCGTCAGGGCGGCCTCGCCCAGGATGACCATCAGTTCCTTGGCCTCTTTGCCTCGGGCATAAGCGGCAAAAAGCTGGTTCATGGTAGCTGCGTGATCTTCACGGGTACGGCCTTTACCGATACCTTTATCCTTCAGACGGGACAGAGAAGGAAGAACGTCGATGGGGGGCTGGACGCCTTTGCGGTAGAGCTCACGGGACAGGATGATCTGGCCCTCGGTAATGTAGCCGGTAAGGTCGGGGATAGGATGGGTCTTATCATCCTCGGGCATGGTCAGAATGGGGATCAGGGTGATAGAACCTTTTTTGCCTTTCTGACGGCCGGCACGCTCATACATCTGAGCCAGGTCGGTATACATATAGCCCGGGTAGCCGCGGCGTCCGGGGACCTCTTTACGGGCGGCCGAGATCTCACGAAGGGCATCGGCGTAGTTGGTGATGTCGGTCATGATGACCAATACGTGCATATCCTTTTCGAAAGCCAGATATTCGGCGGCGGTCAGAGCCATACGGGGAGTCGAGATACGTTCAACCGCCGGGTCGTTGGCCAGGTTGATGAAAAGGACGGTACGGTCCAGGGCGCCGGTCTCTCGGAAGGATTCCTCGAAGAAGTTGGCCTCTTCGAAGGTGATGCCCATAGCGGCAAAAACAACCGCGAAGTTTTCTCCGCTTCCCAATACCTTGGCCTGACGGGCGATCTGAGCGGCCAGCTGAGCATGGGGAAGACCGGAAGCCGAGAAAATAGGAAGTTTCTGACCGCGGACCAGGGTATTCAGACCGTCGATGGCTGAAATGCCGGTCTGGATGAATTCAGAAGGATAATCGCGGGCCGCCGGGTTCATGGGCAGGCCGTTGATATCCATGCGTTTCTCGGGCAGGATGTCGGGACCGCCGTCGATGGTGCGGCCCAGACCGTCGAAAACACGGCCCAGCATATCTTCCGATACGCCCAGCTCCATGGTACGGCCTAAGAAACGGACTTTACTGTTGGACAGGTTGATACCGGTGGAGTTTTCGAACAGCTGTACCAGTGCGTTGGATCCGTCGATCTCCAGGACCTTGCAGCGGCGGACCTCACCGCTGGCCAGCTCGATCTCACCAAGTTCGTTGTAGGTTACGTTTTCAACGCCCTTGACCAGCATCAGAGGACCGGCCACTTCTTGTATGGTACGATATTCCTTTGCCATGATCAGTCGTCCTCCTTTCCGATCAGAGACGAGATCTCCTTCGTTAACGCTGCCATAACCAGCTGATACTGGGTCTCGATGTCAGATTCCTTGGTGTACTTATAACGTCCGATCAGTTCACGGGACGGGATCTTGACCAGATCGTTGATATCTGCACCGTTTTCCAGCGCCTTCGTGCCTTCCTCGTAGTAAGCGTAAACCAGTTTCATCATGTAATACTGCTTCTGCAAAGAAGTATAGGTATCGATCTCGTCGAAGGAGTTCTGATGCAGAAAGTCCTCACGGATGGACCGGGCGGCTTCCATCTTCAGACGATCCTGGGGTGATAAGGCGTCCATGCCGACCATCTTGACGATATCGTTCAGGCTCGCTTCCTCCTGCAGAAGGCTCATCAGGTGCTGGCGTGTCGTCATCCAGGACTCGTCGACGTTCTGATCGAACCAGACTTCCATGTTATCCAGGTACTGGGAGTAGGAAGTCAGCCAGTTGATAGCCGGGAAGTGACGCTGGTAAGCCAGCTCGGCATCCAGTGCCCAGAAGACCTTGACCACGCGAAGGGTGGCCTGGCTGACGGGCTCTGAAATATCACCGCCCGGAGGCGATACGGCTCCGACAACGGACAGATAGCCTTCACGGGGCTCCTGGCCCAGAGACATGACACGGCCGGCCCGCTCATAAAACTCGGCCAGACGGGAACCCAGGTAAGCCGGGTAGCCTTCCTCACCGGGCATCTCTTCCAGACGGCCGGACATTTCACGAAGAGCCTCGGCCCAGCGGCTGGTAGAGTCAGCCATCAGGGCGACGGAATAACCCATATCGCGGAAGTACTCGGCGATGGTGATACCGGTGTAAATAGAGGCCTCACGGGCCGCAACCGGCATATCCGAGGTGTTGGCGATCAGAATGGTGCGGTTCATCAGCGACTCGCCGCTCTTGGGATCTTTCAGGGCAGGGAATTCGTTCAGAACATCGGTCATCTCGTTGCCGCGCTCGCCGCAGCCGATATAAACGACGACGTCTGCCTCCGCCCACTTGGCCAGCTGGTGCTGAATGACCGTTTTGCCGGAACCGAAGGGGCCGGGAACGGCGGCAACACCGCCTTTGGCAATGGGGAAGAAGGCATCGATAACACGCTGACCGGTGATCAGAGGCATATTGGGAGCCAGCTTCTTCTGATAGGGGCGGCTCTTGCGGACGGGCCAGCGCTGCATAAGGGTCAGATTTTTTTCGCCGTCTTTGGTCGTTACGGTAGCGATCGTCTGGTCGACGGTAAAACTTCCGGACGAGATCGAGGAAAGAGTACCTTCGATCCCGTAGGGGACCATGATCTTCTGGGTGACCAGGGACGTTTCTTTGACGGTTCCGATGATGTCGCCGGCAACTACCTTGTCGCCGACCTTGGCGGAAGCTTCAAAGTCCCATTTCTTTTCGCGGTCCAGAGAAGGTACCTCGACACCGCGGGCCAGCAGGTTGGAACCGGTGACTTCCATGATCTTGTTCAAGGGACGCTGGATACCATCGTAGATCGATCCGATCAGGCCGGGGCCCAGTTCGACCGAAAGAGGCATATCTGTGGATTCTACCGGTTCGCCGGGACCCAGGCCGCTGGTTTCCTCGTATACCTGGATGGAGGCCTGGTCACCGTGCATTTCGATGATCTCGCCGATCAGTCTTTCTTTGGATACGCGGACAACGTCATACATGTTGGCGTCGCGCATACCTTCGGCAATGACCAGCGGGCCGGCAACTTTTTTGATCGTTCCTTTGCTCATTGGTTATATCACTATCCTCTCACTTATTCTCGAACAGGATATCGCTGCCGACCGCCTGTTCCACCGATTTCTTGACGTTCCGGATACCGATGCCGGTGTTTTTGGACACGCCGGGAATGGCAATGATAGCCGGACTGATTCTGTCCTGATATTTCTGAAGTTCGTTTTTCATCCGTTCCATCAGAGACTCGGTCATATAAATGATGCCGCATCCCTCGGAAGTCTGGCGGATCAGACGGGCGATCTCTTCGTCCGAAAGACCGTCGGTGGGAAAGATGGTCAGCCCTACGGCGGCAAAGCCGTAGATACTGTCATAATCTCCCATTACGCCTACTTTATACATACATGGCCCTTACCCTTTCCTCGATGACCGAGTCATCGAATCCGTTGGCTTTGGCCGTCAGAAGGATCCGGGCGGTCTTGATCTCATTTTCACGGGCCAGATAATAAGCCAGCACAGGACCGACCGAAGCGATATCGTACTTTTCCTGCTTAAGAAGGTCGATCTGCTTATTGTCGCACCAGCGCTCGAAAGCAGCACCGGACTGCTTCAAAGACTCTGCCGCGTCTCCGAACCCGACCTTGTCCAGATAGGCGAACAGGTCCTCGCGGGACTTGGCAGCCGCCCTGGCTAACAGGTCTGTGTCCAACAGAGACGAAGGTGCCAGCGCCTGCTGAAGGAAAGATAAGGGCTTCCCCATCTTCTGAGCTCTGACGGCCAGCTTGATATCGGACAAAGCCACGCTTAACAGCTCATACTGTCTGAACAGCTTGTTTTTAGAGGCTTTGCCTGCTTTTTCCATGGCGCAAAGGCAGGCCCTGTCTACCAGGGTGTCCAGCGCCTGGCCGTCCCTGGTCTTCAGCATCAGTTCGTAGGCCTGGGGTGCCACGCCTTTAAGCGGGTCCGGAAGATGATCGTAATCTTTATCGGTCAGAAGACGGACAGCCTCGCTGCGCCCGAAACCTTCGATCTCATAAAAGGCTTCTTCATGGGTTTCTTCGGTGACGACTTCGCGGATGCCGGTCTTGAGATTATGGAACAGACGGGGATATGCCAGGATCTGAAGAAACTGAGGATCCAGCCTGAGCTCCTGCATCAGATCCAGCAGCTTGTTTTCCTCCGCCTCCAGCATAGCGGCCGGGCTGTCTTTTTTGGCCCAGCCCCGGCCCTCCAGAAAATCACAGATCTCCGGGACCGTTTTCATCTGCGTCATCTGCCTTACGTCACCGTCCGAAAGAAGGGTCTTTTCCTTGACTCTGAGCCGGGCGACCGCGTAAATATAATCAGAATCATGCATGGGGCTTCTCCTTGGAAGAGGCAGGCCATAAGATCGAATGGACGATATCGGTCAGCTGCTCTTTTTTCTCGCTGATCAGGGTTTTGAAGGTGCAGTTTTCTTCAATGCCTCCGAAATCCGACTCGGGATCCTTATAGCGCAGGATAAAGCCGTTTTCGATCGGAGCGGCTACTTTGGAAACCGAAAGGCTCCCTCCCTTGCCGCGGATATCGTCATTCAGCTGCTTTTCAAAATTTTTGGGAAGCCGGTCCAGGTCCTTCTGATTGAACACGATGCTTCCTTTTTCATTAGAATGAGCCGTGCGGACGGCCAGTTTTTCGATCGTGTCGAAGTAAGCACCATCATCCAGACCGTCTAATTTCTGATAAGCCTGGTCAATGATCTGTTCGATCAGCTCCTGACGGACTTTGAGAAGATCCTGACGGCGCCTGAGTCCGACCTGGGACTCTGTGCGCTTGGCCAGATCGCTTTTCATAGTCAGAGCATCTGCCTGAGCATTACGCTGGCTGGTAGCCGCCTTGCGGGTAGCGCTGGCGATCACCGCCTCCGATTTGGCCTGCGCGTCGCGGATGATGGCATCGGCCTTTTCCTGAGCGTCCGAAAGGATCTGTTTGGTAATGTTATCAATTCCTGCCATCAGACTCTCTCCTTAATAAGTTGATTAGAATATTCTGTGCAATCTTCTTATAAAGGATCAGCCGATGTTGGTAACAGACAGGATCGAGATCAGAAGAGCCAGGATGGCGTAGGTTTCTACCATGGCCGGGAACAGCATGGCTTTACCGAACTGATCGGGTTTTTTGGCAACCAGAGCGATGGAAGAAACGGAAGTCTTGCCCTGATAGATGGCAGACAGAAGGCCGACGATGGCGATGGGCAGGCAGGCAGCCAGATACATAAGTCCGACATGGGTATCCGTAACCGCATTGCCTCCTAAAACACCGATCTGAGACAGCGTAATAAAGGCAACCAGCAGTCCGTAGATACCCTGGGTACCGGGCAGAAGCTGAAGCAGCAGTACTTTTGCGAACTGGTCCGGATCTTCGGAAACAACGCCCGCGGCGGCCTGACCGGCTATCTTAACACCGTAAGCCGATCCGACTCCGGCTAAGGTTGCTGCAAGGACCGCTCCTAACAGTGCGTATACCATTCCCATACTCATGATTGTTTTTCCTCCTTGAAAGATACGTATTTGAAAGCTTGTTTGAAAGGTTTGAACGGTCTTCCGCCGGCATCGTAGAATTTGCCGAAGAACTCAACGTACTGAAGACGGTTCGTGTGGACATAAGCACCAAGCGCGTTGATGCCTATGTTCAGGGTATGGCCAAGAATAAAGACGATTGCGAAGAGCACAGCGCCGACGGGACCGCCTCCGAACATGGAGGCCATCATGTTGATCACGCTGGCGATGACGCCGGTCGCAAGACCCAGCGCCAGAAGACGGGAGTAGGACAGAACATCCGACAGCCAGCTGGAAACGCCGTACAGATCGTAGGCTCCCAGGGCTATGCGGATGGCCCAGTTCTTTTTGTCGCGGCCTCCCATAAAGAGGATGATGACAACGCCGACCAGGGTCATGATCTTAGCCGTTTTTGTTACAGCCGGCGGGAAATAGAACTGCTGCCCGGCGATAGAACCGAAAATGGACGAAGGGATCAGTAGCAGGGTCAGTCCGCCCACAAAGAGGTACCAGGCAAGGACGTCGCTGATAAAACCGACGATATCCTTACTTTTCAGGCATTCATACCCTTTGATGCCCAGTCCGAAGAAAAGATGGATCAGGCCGAACAACATACACCAGACCAAAAGCCGCATGGGATTATCCATAGGGGCAAACCACAGGGGCTTCAGAATGAGAGGGCCCTGGTAGCCGAAAAAGGTCTTGGCGATCACATCGATGGCGTCTCCGAAAAAGCTGCCGTACATAAATCCCCAGAAAGTGGTCGAAAGGCCGCACCAGAAGAAGAGGCTCAGCATCTTTTTCAGACCGTCGTTAAGGCGTTTTTTCTTATGAAGGATGATGGCGCAGGCAAGGGCCATTACGATACCGTAGCCGGCGTCGGACAGCATCATGCCGAAAAAGATCACGTAAAAGAAAGACATGATGAAAGTGGGATCGGCCCGCTTAGGCTGTGGGAGCCCGTAGGACTCCAGTACACCTTCCACGTTGCGGGAGAACCAGTTGTTGCGCAGAAGGGTGGGTTCCATTTCATCTTCCCGGACTTCTTCTTCATCCACGACGGCGCCGAAGCGGTCGGTCAGCAGTTTGGCCACGTCGTCTGCCTTTTCTTTGGGCACCCAGCCTTCCAGGAAAAAGACGTTTTCCGACTGGGGGATGGTCCCCAAAGTCCGGTATTTTTCCGCCCGGGTCCGGTAATAATCCGACGCGATCTTGAATTGTTCCTGACTGTCCCCCTGAGACAGGATCTCTTTTTTCAGAGATTCGATCCGGGTTTTCTGATCCGCTATGTCTTTTTCGAGTTTTTCTTTGGCTGCGGAGGGAAGTCCGGATTCCATCTGGGCAGGACGTGAAAAACCGCCCGAGCGCAGATTAGCTTCGACTATATCCTTGATCTTGTTGTGACACAGGACGCAGACATAGGTCAGATTGTTCTCGACACCGATTACATTGACATCGGCCGGGCAGGGATCGTCAAGTCCGTTTGTGGCCAGGGCGTATACCTGATCCGCGGTAAGAGTCTGAGCCATGGTGCCGATAAAGGCCGACGTGGTCTTGGTCCCTTTCCAGTCCAGGGGGATATCCAGCCCCATCCAGGGGGACAGGGCGGTCAGCCGTCCGGTATCTTTCTGGATGATGCCGTTGGCTTCATCGATCTTTTTCTGAGCATCCAGGATCCTGGCAGCGGATCTCATAAAGATCTGCTGATTGGTGATGATATCATCAAACTGCTGACGGGTGACCAGATCCGGTTCGCTGAAAAGACCTCCTCCCGAAGAGACGCCGTAGGTCTTCAAAAGCTTAAGGGCCTGGTCCAATTCGTCTGCGTTACGCTCGAAAGCGGCGATTGACGAACGGGTATCCATCTTTTGAAGATCAGGGTCGGTCAGATGATCGTTCTCGATCTGCATGATGCTCATCGACTGCAGGGTCTCAAGAAGAGCCTTACGGTTTTTCTTGTCCGCCGCGACGCTGAGTTTCTGCATTTCAACGATTGCCACCGGCTATCACCTCTCTTCCAGAATAGCGTCGATGACTGCCCGGACAGCTTCGTCTTCCTTTAAGGAAGCTGCCTTTCTCAGCTCATCCGCCATTTTCTGTGTCTCGCAAGAGGCATTATCAAGCACCTTCTGACCTTCCTTTTCTGCCTCCTTGCGGGCATTCCTGGCGGTCTTCTGGGCGTTTTCGGTACCTTGGGTGATCAGAAGAGCAGCCTTTTCGTCCGAGTCTTTGGCGATCCTGTCGGCCTCGCCGTAAGCATCGTGTACGATCTTTGCAGCTTCCTCCTCTGCCTGTTTTACCGCTTTGATGGTTTCTTCAATCATGCTTTCCACCTTTTGCTTTTATTGTCAGACAGCATAAATTGCTGCCCGTGAACATAGATTAACAGGTCGATTTTACCAATAAACCCGGCAAAAAACAAGACAAAAGATATGCTTAAAGAGGCCCTGAAGGCGTCTTTAAGAAAAGAGAAAGATTTACCAAGCTCAGGGCTTTATATAGTGATTTTGATAAAAATAGGTGACCATTTTTGTGACATTTTCGTCATAGGGAGGATACGGATAGCCTTTTTTTTCAGCCAGGTCCATAGAGACCCGCCGAAACAGCCTGTGGGCGTTATATAAGGATTCCCATACATGGTCGTAAGAGTCCAGACGGTACGTGGACAGTAAAGCTTCAAAGTCCTCTTTGGGAAGATATTTGTCGATGAATTTGTAATTTTTACCGAGGCTGAAGGTGTACCCGTATGCTTCACCGATCTTCCAGCTCAGCATGGTCAAAAGCTGCTCGCGCACGATTCTGAGATGATCGATGGCAAAGAGGATCTCATGACGGCAGAGCCCCTTCATAACATAGGGGGTCGTGTTCCAGAATTCATTGCAGACATCGTCAAAGCTGCGGGGCGTGACCGGTTTGATCCAATAGTCCTCGTCGGTGGGAACGGGCGGATTTTTGATCAGGCCGTCTTTATCCAGCAGGATCCTCTCCAGCTTGTCGTCTTTCAGATACTGAGGGATATAGGAAAGAGGATAAAGAGTCAGGTCGATCTTGGTATAGTCGTCGAAATACATGATGTAGGAAAAACCATCCATGGAAGGGGGGAACCATTCCATATCCTCGGGCTTCTGCATCATGATGATGCAGCCGAAATAGGAAAGCCAGTCGTCACTTTTGGTAAAAGATCCAAGGTCGGTGACAAAAAAGGTGATATCGTAATCTTGGTAGATATCGGACGGGATATTTTTATTGGTCCGGGATCCTTCTTCTCCGACAGCGCGGATACGGTCATCCCCTTGGGCAAAGTCCAGGATCCGTTTCATCATTTCTTTCGGTGTGCGCATAGTATTCCTTTCTGTAAAAGGGACGTTGATCACTGCCCTGTGGCGCTCCGGGAGGTGTCCGCTAAAGGCAGATGGTGACCGTCCTGACCGTACACCTGAAGCATTTGACGGGTATAGACACCGGGCTTTTCGTAGGTGATCAAGGGAGGAAGGATGCGCATCTGACGGCCGCCCTGCTTGGAGGCGCCGATCAGCACCTGCTCCGGTTCCCTGTCCTTATAGGGAAAGACCAGCTGCATGGTTTTAGGTTCCAGACGGTAGGCGAGCAGTTTCTCGAACAGCTCTGCCAGGCGCGATGGTTTATAAACGATATAAAAACGGCCGTGATATTTTAAAAGATAGGATGCTGCCCGGATCACATCTTCCAGCGTGCAGCAGATCTCGCTGCGGGCAATGGCTACTTCTTCTGACTTGGCTTTCAGTGAATCCGGAGGCATGTAAGGGGGATTGGCGGTAACGACGTCGAAAGAAGCCCGGGGAAAAAGGGTCTCTGCCTTTCTCAGGTCCCCCTCCACCATGGTAAGGCGGCCCGAAAGGCCGTTCATCTGAATGCTCCGCCTTCCCATGTCGGCCTGTTTCGGCTGTATTTCAAGCCCGGTGTAAAAGGCTCCGGGGCAGCGGGCATACATGAGGGTCGAAACGACCGAAGAGGCAGCGCACAGGTCCATGACTTTTTCACCGGGACGGGCAGAAGCAAAATCAGCCAGAAGGACTGCGTCGGTACCGAAACAGAAACAGTCCGGGTCCTGGATCAGTTTCAGGCCGTCCCGCTGAAGCTCATCGATTCGTTCCATAATTTAATTCGGCTTTTCCAGTTCTTTGAGGCTGGCTGCATCATCAGAAGCCAGAGGCTGATCCTCCTGCCTGGAGCGGGAGCGGCGGCCCCGTTTTAAAATGGTGATATCGCTTAAGGGGAATTCGCTGATCTCGACATCGTCCTTGTCCTTGACGGCTATGCCGACCTTGATCAGCTGGCGCAGCACGTTGACATGAAGGACTTCTCCGGTCCCCTTGGGGGTCTCGATGATATCGCCTTCCTGAGGAAGGCCGCGGGTCAGTTCTTCATAAGTGGATTCCTCGTAACGAAGGCAGCACATAAGACGGCCGCAGGTGCCCGAGATCTTGCTGGGCGACAGAGACAGGTTCTGGTCTTTGGCCATTTTAATGGAAACAGGCGAGAAATCTGTCAGGAAGGTGGCGCAGCAGTAGGGGCGGCCGCAGATACCGTAACCGCCGTCCATGCGGGCTTCATCCCGTACTCCGATCTGTCTAAGTTCGATGCGGGTATGGAACTGGACAGCCAGGTCCTTGACAAGGTCGCGGAAATCGACCCTCTCGGCAGCCGTAAAATAAAAGAGGATCTTGCGGGCGTCAAAGGTATATTCAACGTCTACCAGTTTCATATCCAGCTTATGCTGTTTGATCTTGTCCTGGCAGATGGCAAAGGCCTCTTTTTCAAGAGCCAGGTTGCGGTTGTACAGATCTTTATCCGCCTGGGAAGCCTTCCTAAGAATGGTGCGCAGAGGGGGCTGCACCTGATCGTCGGGGATCAGACGGGGGTCGGTCACGACCATCCCGTATTCGACCCCGCGGGATGTTTCCACGATGACAAAGTCGTTTTTGCCGACCTTATAGGCTCCGGGACTAAAATAATACATGCGGCTTCCGTGGCGGAAGCGGACTCCGATAACAGTTACCAATAGATTTGATCCTTTCCGGTAAAACTGATCAGCAGAAGATCCTGGGCCAGCCCTTTGTTGGCATTCCTGGCCAGGCAGGCCCCGATCCTGCGGATCGTTTCTGTAATAGCAATAAGGGAAGAGTCGGTGTAAAAAGAGGAGGCTTTTTGGATCTGGGGACAATAGTCTTTGGATACCAGAAGGGCCCGGTCTCCGGCGGTCTTCCATTTAAGCAGGTCTGAAAACCAGATCAGCGATAAGGACAGCAGCTGATCCTGGAAAGAAGCATAGGTGTCGAACAATTCCCCGCCTTTTTGAAGGACCTCGATCTGCGGCATGGTGGGGATGGAAGATAGAAAATGAAACCAATTTTCGCGCAGGGCAGAAAAATTATCATCCTCAAACAGTGCCAGGGCTTTCCCCAAAGACCCCTGCGATAAAGCAGCCAGAGAAGCGGCCCGGGAAGGGTCGGCTCCCCTTTTGACCAGGACATTTTCAATGACGGAAGGAGGAAGAGGGGCCGTAGACAGGCGGACGCAGCGGGACAGGACCGTGGGCAGAAGCAAGGACGCGGACTGAC
>Ga0256404_1003839_pt1 | contig 29666 bp, 29 predicted proteins | sample RumenRJG_01DNA_FD_185990 | JGI IMG/M metagenome (GOLD analysis project Ga0256404, IMG submission 185990) | Bovine rumen microbial communities from Lethbridge, Alberta, Canada - RJG_01 | ecosystem: Host-associated > Mammals > Digestive system > Stomach > Rumen | place: Canada: Alberta | collected...
CGCGAGCTTCAGCGCGGCCTTCATTTTGCCCGCAAAGGAACCGGTCTGCGCGGAATGCGCCTCGTCGATCAGGACAGCGAATTTTGCGTCAATCAGGTCCCTGTCTCTGGCAATGGCGTCCATCGCAAACGGGAAGGTCTGAAGCGTAACGACGATGATTTCCCGTTTTTCGTGAAGCGCTTTTGCCAGCTGCTTCGACTTTGCGCCGGAGGTTTTCTTCACATCATCGCCGCCGATCATTTCGATCAGGCCGACCGTCTTTTTGAGCTGTTTGATCGTCTTCTTGATGTTGGTATCAAGGCCCACGCGGTCAGTAACGACGATGACGGAAGAAAATTCCCGTGTGCCGTCGGGGTTCATCAGACGGATCAGCTCATGGGAAATCCATGTAATCGTTTCGGTCTTGCCGGAACCTGCGGAATGCTCAATGAGATACCGCTGACCGGGGCCTTTCTCCCGCACATCGTCAATGCACTTCGTCACGCAGTCCCACTGATGAAAGCGCGGAAAAATCTGTGTCTGACGTCATGCAGGCGGCCGGTCGCGTCTTCCTTCTTCGACACTTCCTCAAACACAAAGTTATGGAAAATGCGGAGCCAGTTATCCTTCCGGCAGATGTCGTTCCAGAAATAGGAGGTCGGGTAGTCGCTGTCACCGTCCTGCATCGGCGGGTTCCCCGCATGACCGTTATTGCCCCTGTTGAACGGCAGGAACCGGGGCTTTCTGGATTCCAGATTGGTACACATCCAGATCTCGTCTTCCGAAATGGCAAAATGCACGACAGCCCCGCGCCGGTACATGAGCAGGTAGTTCTTCCGGTTTGTGCCGGGCTCAATCGGCTTCCGCTCGTTCTGATATTCTTCGATGGCGTCCTGCACCGTCTGTGTCAGCTCGGTCTTCACCTCGGCCGTACCGACCGGAATCCCGTTGATGAAGAATACGAGGTCCAGCGACTTGTTCCCGGCTGTCTGGTAATGCACCTGATGCATGACGCGGAGAATATTTTCATCATAGAACACCTTCTGCTTCGGCAGTCTCGGATCGTCCGGGAAGTGGCCGGAACAGGTGACGGTCTGAAGCCCCGCGCTCTGGAAGCCGTCACGGAGCGTGAGAATCGTTCCGTTGACTTCGAGAGACTTGACGAGCGCTTTTTCAAGATTCGGCTCCCAGTTCCCGCCAAACATCTTCTTTGCTTTCTCAATTTTATCCGGGGCGGTTTTGGAGACATATTCCAGAAAGTCCGGCAGATACAGGGCTGTATCCGGGTTGAAGCCGGCGTCTGTCCGGCTTTCCCGCCATCCCTGTGAGACCAGATGATCCGCGATATGCTGCTCCAGGTTGATTTCTTTATGAAGGTTGTCCATGACGCTCCTTTCTTAGCTCTTTCATGTTTTATCAGACTCTTCTTCGGGAAGATTCCCGAGTTTTGCTGCTGCAAACAGTTTCGCTCTCATTTCATTACGCCATTCTTCGTTGGCAATACAGTTGCCCATATAGCAGTGATCACGGAACATACACAAATCGTCACATATCAGACGGTCGATTGCCTGTTTCCGCAGGTCGTCGTCGGAAGGAAGACGGTATTCCTCAATTTTGCTGATACACGTCGGGTTCCGAAGACCGAAATCAAGACGCTTGCCGTGCTTCGTCTTTACGTAACGGTAAACGTCCGCATCGAACGCGACGCAGTCTCCAACGCGATATGTTTCAAAACCCGCGGCGTCCATCCAGACATGTTCTTCGCGATTTTCAAAGCATTCCCCGTCGCCGTATTCCCCCTCGATGTAGATTCTGGTAAAGCACACCTTATCCCTGGTCTTGCTCTGGATTTTCCCTTTATAGGACGCAAGATAGCCTCCGGCATAAACGTATGCAAAGCCATGCCGCCATGTCTTCATCGAGGACTTCTGCAGATCCAGGAACTCGTTATAAGACATTTTCCCTGCCCCGACTGTTTTCGATACCTCATCGCGGTCGAATTCCATAACGCCGTCATAACAGGTTACGCTGGCTTTCGTACCATAGCACATGCCAAGAAGATCGGCCCATTCTTTATCGTCGGGGTATTTTTTAATCAGATCGTCCGCTTTAGCAAGACGGTCCGCGGTTTCCTGTTCGTGCCTGCGTTCTCTTTCTTGTTCTTCCTTGTCTTCTGCCTGCTTGATGTACTGCTTTTCTTCATCCGTTAATAATGGAGAAGCAGCCTTGCCGTCGGCATATGTTTCTGCCTGCAGGTTTTCGAGAAAACGGGTCAGAACATCTCTGAGCATGTCTGCGGTGAGATACTTTGCGAGATGAATGCCGCAATGATAATAACACCCGCCATGAATGCCCTCCTGATTGCCATACATGATCGCCGTATCCCAGGGGCAGCACTCATGCGGCTTTACGACATACGCACCGTGTTCAAGACCACGGCTGAATTCAGGGAAGACAGCGGGATTTCCACATCCTTCAAAATCATCCGTCCAGAACCCGGAAGGTCCCTTGTCGGCTTTCTTAATCATGACTTTAACGGTTTCGATGGTGCTTCTTCTTTCGTGTATCTTGCGTGAGATTTCTGCCTGTTCGTCTTTGCGTCTGCGACGGCCGTCTCTTGTCGGAGCCGTAACATAAACTACATTGTCACGGACTTCGATTGAGCTGATGATGGTTCCGCTTGCAATGTCATGGCTGCCGTCTGTGTCGAAGATGAGCTCATCGCAGAGAACGGTATATTCCTTTTTGCCGTATTTGTTTCTGGCACCCGTTGTATGTCGGAGTAAATACGTGCGCTTTCGCTGCGACACGACGATTTTGCCGCCTGCAGGAATTTCCGTCTTCAGTATGCCGTGCATCTTTTCCTCGTCCAGAACGGCAGGTTCTGCAGGAGCACTTTCTTCCCCGGCCTCATCCGTGACAGAAGCTCTTTTCGGCTTCTCTACTTCCTCCCACATGGCATTGATCGCTTCTTCGTGCTTGTCCATAATTCTGCACCTCCTTAAATAAGTGCTGCCATTATTGCCGGCAGCCTGACATATTCAGTCAGTGTATATGCCTGCTCACGTATCAGGCCATGTGAGAGAGTCAGGCACTGTCCGATTGCAGCCTGACAGTATGCAAAGGAACCATCCATATCAGTCAATTCCAAGCGGTTCTCCGTCAGCGTCGAACGGAACACCTATCTCGGCAAGGAGAGCATAGGCATCATCCCTCTCGGCATTCTCATCCATGCGACCATCAGCGAGAAGATTATCTTTAGCTGAAACAGTGTAATGGGGAGAAGAGCGCGAAAGCTGTTCTTCCCGTTTATCTGCTTCGTACTGATCAAATTCGTCACGCCATGCCGATCTGATTTCATCGGGCATTTCTTCAAAATTCTTACGTGTCTTGCCGAATTTCTGCAGATACCCATCGAATCGTGATTCGTAAGTATCTTTCTCATATTCGGCGCGAAGTTCTTCTCTGCGGCTGCCGCTCTTGCTTCTGAACCACTTATAAGGCTTATCATATTTCAGGAAGAGCCAGGAAGAAAGAGTAGATGCCTTGTGGTAGTCTTCATGTTCCGAATGGATACGGGTCATCTTGGACGGCCCGGTGACGCTTTGGTCATACTTTGTTTCGTTCATAAACTTCTGTCCTGCGCGTACTCTGCTCATAGATCAGGCCCCTTCCCGGCAGTCAATCTTGCCGGTGACAACGTTGTAAATTAACGATTTCTTATACTCTTCCAACTTGGCAATCAGCTGATTGTGTTTGTCAACTGCCTTCGCTATCTTTTCGGTGTAATTATCAAGATAGTGCACTACGTCCAGTTGCTCATTGATATTCGACGGAATAATAATTATATACCTATCCATTGCTCTTTGAGACAGCGTCGGAATTGTCCCACCCACTACAGCCTTATGCACCTGATATTGGTATATTTCAGATTGCATATAGTAGAATAGATATCTCGGGTTGCATGTTATATTTTTTAACACAACAATCTGCGGGTTAATTGTTGCTTCCATAGGAAGGCAATCGACCCAAGCAACTTTTCCGTAAGATGATCCTGTTTTTACCATCAGGATATCGTTATTGTGGATTTGAATTTCAGGGCTTTCATCATACTTATCCCATGACAAATAGGTACATCCCAAATAATCCATTTTCCCATTAGCCATATTTGATGGGCTTAATGTAATAGGCCCTTCGCCTTTATCCACAATATCTTTTTGTGTGTATCCTCTAAAGCCGATCCGACCAAAAATATGCGCAAGATATTTTTGATGTATAACGACCCAGCCCTCCGGAATCTGACCTGCCCACGGAATCCCGCTTTCCTTCATCTTCACATCTGGGTTCAGCCCTTTTGTTACCGCCCGTGTAATCTCTGCTTTCCGGTATTCTTCCAGCTTTTCGATGATCTGCTGATGGCGGGAGATGCTAGAATTAATAACCGAACACTTTTCATTCAAATACCCGACAATCTCATTCTGTTCTTCGACAGGAATTAGCAAAAGTGGAGTATTGCATACTTTATCCTTTGTATAATGCATAATGGTTGCTTTATTGCAAACGTTTTCGACATAACCAGAAGAACATACAACCTCCATCCAGTAGGCGAAAAATGATGTTGAATTATTGTTTTTACTGGAAATTTTGTGAACCGAATTCTGTATGTAGCAAGGATAATACTCACCTTTATATAAACAAGTTGTACCCGCCATACCACCTTCCATTACAACAGCATCACCATTATTAAGAAGATATTGTTCCTTCTCTTTTTCTGTAAAATACATTTGTTTATGAACAGAAGTGTCAATCCCTGCCCATTTAATATTTGCAGCACATAAATAGTTTTCTAATGTCCCATCTTCTTTCTGCTGTTCTTTAGCAGCATACATTTTACCCAATGTGACATCATAGCCTTGTTTTATCCTACCTACATTCCACTCTTTTGGAATAGGACCTACCCATGGTATATTACTTTCTTTCATTTCTCTCATTTCAGGAATTCCTCCTCAAATGATCCCAGTCCCTTCTCCAGCTCGATGATCTCTTTTGCAATTTCTTCCGGCTTACGAGGCTCTTCGTAGTGATAGAAGTAGTTGTTAAAGGAAATACCTGTGCCGACTACGCCGACCTTGCCGTCCTGCAAGGGGCCGGAATCCTTTACGGATTCATCGATCCATGTCTCCGGAGCATACGGAAGGACTTCCTTCTGCATATACGTGTCGAAATCCATGTTCCACGGAATGTTTTCCGTATCCTTGAGGTCGGGATCGGGGACGATATTCCCTTTCTTGTCTGTGACAGCCGGGAATGACTTATCCTTTACGCCGAACGTTTCGCGGATGGCCTTGGCAATCGCCGGAGCGCCGACCGGCTTTTCCATATCCTTGCGGACAGTCTTGGCAAACGTATCCGCCCACCAGTAATCGCGTTCGGTCCCGTTCTGAAGTTCTCTGATCATGGCGCTTTTCAGTACCTGCTTATCGCTGTCTTTCAGTTTCGGAAGCGCTTCCAGAAGGCTGCTGACCTTGGCTGCCTCGAGCATGATCTTTTCATGGAGCGGCTGCTGCGTTGTCACCTGACGGAACATGAAGTCCGTATCCGGTACAATGACGCTTTTCCCGTGGTCATGACCGTCGATATAGGTTTCCACAATCCACCGGCGTTTGTCTTCCGGAATGTCGTACCGTTTGTTTCCGAGGGATTTCCGGCGGGACTCTTTCATGTCCGACGCGTCGATCAACTGAATCTTGTGTTTCCGGCCTTCCGGCTTGTGGTTGTTTAAGATCCAGAGGTAGGTGTTGATTCCTGTACGGAAAAAGATCTCTGCCGGGAGCTTCACGATGCAGTCGATCACGTCCTGTTCAAAGAGCCAGCGGCGGATATTGGACGGGCCGCTGCCCGCGTCGCCCGTGAAGAGCGGAGAGGCCGACAGGACAATACCCGCTTTGCCGCCGCCTTCGGATACCGGGGCCATCTTAGATACGACATGCTGCAGAAACAGCATGGAACCGTCACTGATGGACGGAAGCCCGGCCCCGAAGCGTCCCTTGAATCCCAGTCTTGCTTCATCAAGCACGGCGTCTTTTTCTTTTTCCCACTTTTTCCCATAAGGCGGGTTGGAAAGCTGGTAATTAAAGGTGTCATCCGGGAACTTGTCATCGGAAAGCGTGTCTCCATAGGCGACATGCGCGGACAGATCCTTCACGGAGTCATATTCATCCTTGTCGCCGCTGCTGACATTGCGAAGCAGAAGGTTCGCCTTGCCGACAGCCCATGACTCACCTTCAATTTCCTCGCCATACGGAACGATCACAGCCGGCGCGGTCATTTTCCTGTTTTTGTGCCACTCGTCCAGAAGGTCGAGCGCGTCCGTAATGAAACCGCCGGTTCCCATGGTCGGATCATACAGCGTCCGGACAATACCCTTGTCGGAATTCATCAATTCGTCATCGTTGGCGAAGATCATGCTGGTTGCCAGACGCACGACGTCCTTCGGCGTCATGAAATCCTCGGCATCCTCCGCAATGGACTCGCCGTAGCGTTGAATCAGGTGTTCGTAGATATTGGACATCTCCCGGTCGGACACAGTCTCCGGGGAAAGGTCGAAGGCCGCGAACTTCATGCAGGTCGTGTAGAGCATGCCGTGTTCCTGAAGCGTCTTGCAGGTTTCCTCCATCTTGAACCGCTTCATGATCTCACGGGCATTCGGGCTGAATCCGTCGATATAGGACATCAGGGCCTCGTAGGTATCCGTAGCGCCCAGGTTGTTCAGACGGAAGTTTGTGACGTTGTAGAATGGCTTCTTCGAGAAGGAGCAGTAGTTCTCGCTTTCCCGTCCCCACTCGGTTTCGTGCTCCTTAAGCGCCTGGCAGACAGCATCCCTGGTCGGTTCCAGAGCGCATTCCAGCCTGCGGAGCAGAGAGAATGGCAGAACCACGCGGTTATAGTCCTTTCTCTGAATCACGTCACGCAGGTAATCAGCTACATTCCAAATCTCAGATTCGTAATTGAATCGTTTCTGTTCCATATCTTTAACTCCTGACGGTTTCAACCAAATTTTGAGCAATTTTCTGTGTTTATACTATCATTCCAGAGCCGGCTTTTCAACCAGATATTGAGCAATCGGACAGCCCTTGCCATCCCTGATTTTCAACCTGCACGCCTGTCAGAGTGCAAAAGAAAAAGAGCTGCATTCAACCACATCTCCTGTCATAGAGATAGATTGAATGCAACTCTTTTCAACCTCAGATTTCATTTAGCCGGAATTACCGTATAAACGGTTTTCCATATATCAAAAGTCATGAATCATTGGAATCATCAGGGCGGCTGACTGTCCGCCCGGCCTTGAAACAGAGGTAAAATGGATGTCCTTTATCACGCCCTGCATCCCGGATGCGGGTGCGCAGGCTCCAGTCCACCAGGCTCCAGGGGAACTCTTCCGTCCCAAAGCGGCTTGTCCGCAAGTACGACAGGAATGCCATCACCCCGCCCTGGAACCCACCGGGCTTGCCCGGTGGTCAGTCAGCAGGCGGCAAAAGAAAAGCACCGGCATATCTTGTCCCAATTCGTAGAATTGGGGCTGCCAGCGCTCTCCTTTCTTTCTCAAACTCGGCTCATTTCTTCCTGTTCAATGCGGTCTACCTCATCGACGGTGAGACCGGAAGCCTCAGCGATATCGTCTTTGCTGAACTTGCCCTTGCGAAGCATACGTACAACAGTTTCGCGATTCGCTGCCGCTTTTCCTTCCTTTCTTCCTTTTTCAGCGCCCCTATTTTCCACATATTCCAACACGTCACACATAGTCACTCCTTCTTTCTTTTCCGAAAGCACCGTAATGGATTCCTCAAACAAGCGATCACCGGTTAAGACAGACATGAGTTTCAGAACAGCGTCCACATGCCGAATCGTTTCAGGTCTTGGCTTGTAGTTCTTTGGCCCATACAGCCTTCTCTGGACAAAATAATCAGCCACGTACCGGAAGTCACTCTGAAACTGCCGCACCTGTTCCTCGCTTAAAAACGCGATCTGAAACAGGTTGATCCGATAGTCGTTCACGAACGGCTGATAAGGCTCCTTGATGTCAAGTGTATCCGTGAGATGCGGACTGAACGGCCATTTCTTGTCTCCAAAATAGAGGACAAGTGTAATCACCGGATAGACCCGCTTGGGCTGCCTGTCAAGCAGCTGCGCACGATAGGCAGCCCCATCATAGCCGATCACCCGAAGTGGCATAAACTGCTCCGGCTCCGTCTGATGCTCAAATCCGGCCATTGCGACAATGAGCTTGCCGCTCCTCACATATTTGACAACATCCCTCTCCTGCTCGTGCACCTGACCGTTCGCCTTGTACTGACTCTTGTCTTTAACGTTTTCAAGGTCGTCCGGTGACACAACCTGCTCGCCATGAAAGAGGAGAACGTTCATCACGTCCGCAAATACATCGTTGTAGTCCGCAAGGATCTTCTCACTGATGTCTTTTTCTCCCAAGCGGATCACCCTCTTCCGATGGCTCTTATGTCCATTGTACCGGCTTCCCGGCACGCCGTCAAACGCGCTTCGGTGCCTTTCCTGCTGCCGCCCAGAAGCTTTTCTGCAAGCTCCGGTGGTGACTCTGTGCATGTCTGTTTTCTCATGTGTTTCCCTTTCTGCCCTTTTTGGCATAAAAAAGAGCGGAAGCTGTTTGCTCCGCTCATCAATTAGGTTCCACCTCATATATGCCGGTTTTCTTTCGGCAGAAGAAAAGCGCCGGCACTGCCCGACGCTTCCCTTTCTCTTTCTCAATCCCACCCCGATTCAATCTCCCGTCGGTCGGCTCTCCTCTGGTGACACCGGTTGTACTTTGTGTCACCGTGGATGCCAAACCCACTGGTCGGCAGAAATCGTCCGTGCGACGCCAGAACCAGGTCCCTCGTGTGGATCGTTCCGGCGAGGCAGCGATTCGTCTGCTTCGGTGCTGTGACTGGAATCGTTCTGCTTTTCTTCTTTCCCATTCCTTTTCTCCTTTTCCCCCGCCGCGCTGGCGTGGCACAGGCCACGAAAAAGAAGAACGGATCTTGCTCCGCTCTTCCAACAACTGATACAGGATATATGCCAGATTTCGGGCGGAAGAAGAAAAGGAAGCGGCCCGATTTGAAAAAGCCCCGCTTATTTTCGGAACCGGCTGTTCGGTTTCGTCTCCACGCCCAGCTCGAACTGCGTGCGTCTCAGCATAGTGTCCGCGGCCAGTTTCTCCATGTCTTTCTGCAAGCCAAGCGCAGTCAAAACCTTCAGGTAGCTTCCAATGGCAACGGACGGATTTCCTTTCTCGATCTTCCACAGTGTTGCGCGGCTGATATTCGCCCGTTCCGCCACCATGTCCACGGAGAGCTTACGCCTCAGACGGGCCAGACGGATCTGCTCGCCTACCTTTTCCATGATTTTCTTCTGCTGAGGTAGCAACACTGCCATGCGAACAGCTCCTTTCTGTGCTTGCTTTCTGCTTATTCTTCGGTTCTCTTCTTCTTTAATGTTTATTAATTTATATATATTCGGCATATAAGTCAATGATTATAAACGTTAAGACGGATGAACCCCGACCCATATGCTGGATACAGATTGGCAATATTACTCATATTTGTCAATCTATATTACTGGGCCGTATAGCGGCAAAGACATCTTCAAAATGTCCAGTCAACAGAATGCGCTTTTCATTTTCTCGCACTCCGCATTGGAAATATGGTACTTTGCTGCAATTTTCCGCCAATGGTCATGCACGATTCCGCTGATTCTGTCTGCCTGCTCTTTCGCCTGAAGCTCTGACATCCTGAAATAGGGAGCGGCTTCAATGGCCAGCTGCATATCTTTTCCGTTCGATTGATCGTCGATCAGCAGCGATAAGGTATCTCCCCATGGCGAAGGGTTCAGATCATAGGCGGGCGATAGTCTCCACTTGTTGTCCTGGAGAAGGAATCCGTGGTTTCTCAGATGGTCGTCCGTATTTGACACCGCAATCGAAAATGCGATCCGCTTCCACAGCTCCTGTACATCCTGTTCCGGTTCAGGACTATATTTTTCCAGAAATTCCGCAATATCCACATACGAGGCGGTATCGCCGTCCTTTTTCCCAAGCATGGTCATGGCGGAAGCGAAATGAATCCGCTGATCCTTTTCCCGGTCGAACCGTTTCACCAGAAAGGTGCTGCCAAATTTTGAAAAGGTATGCAACTGTGCTTCCGGAACATGAAGTCCGCTCAGAACTGCCAGGTCATGCACGACCATTTCCCACGCCCCGGCATTCACCTCGTCATGTCTCGAAGGGAATTTGGCAATCCAGATGCTCCCATCGACAGCCCTGACATTGGCCTTCGGCCGGGCACCGCCCAGAGAGGAGCCCGGCGACAGGATCTGCCGGAACCATTTTTCTTCGTACGGATCGCTCTCCGCCTCAAAGCCCAGCGAAGCCTGTTCCAGCTTTCGTATCTCCGTCATCGGCGGCGCTTCCAGCGAATCCGTGTCCGCCAGAAAGTTTCCCTGCGGATCAGTCTTCACGCGGATCGCGCCCGTTCTTCCTTTGTCATGCACGCCCAGAATATAGTCCGTCGGGAACAGTGTCTTTCGCGGTCTTTTTTCTTTTCTTGCATCGATCATTTCTCTTCTCCGGATCAGGGTGCGCCCCCACCGGTCCGGGGAAATATCTTCGAGAAAGCCGTACATTTCCTTCTCTTCCGGCAGATATTGCCGTCCCCGGTACGGCTGAATATCCGGGTCCAGAAGCAGGGAATCGTGCTGCGAAAGCCAACTGTCCGCATACTCAAAAGAAATGACTTCTTTTCCTCTCTGTTCCGAGCTGTGCACGATCCCAATCAGCGGATTTTCTTTGAGCCAGCCGGCATAGATATATATGTTTCCATTCAATTCACCCACCCGCCTTCTGCTTCTTCGTGCGGATTCTCGTTCCCATGTCCATGTCCTGTAGGGTTCGTCCCATTTCATCGTCCGCGGCGATCTGTTCCATATCTTCCTGCAGGCCAAGCGCGTTCAGGACCTTCAGGTAGCTTCCAATGGCAACCGACGGATTCCCTTTTTCGATCTTCCACAGCGTTGCCCGGCTAATATCCGCCCGCTCTGCGACCAAGTCCACGGGGAGCTTGCGTCTCAGACGAGCCATATGGATCTGCTCGCCCACCTTTTCCATGATCTTCTTCTGTCCAAGCGATAAATCCTCCATCGCCAAGCCTCCCCCTCTGCTTATGCCTATAATTTTACGTTTATTATATTACACTTGTACGTCTCATATGTCAATTATCATATACGTTAAGTTGGCAAGACAACACAGAATTTGGTGTTTGTATGCCAACTTAACGTCAATCCTATCGCTTGTTTTGAAAATAAGCGATAAGATTGTCCCTATCCGCGCGGTCACTCTTTTCCGCGCAAAGAAAAAACCGGGCTGCCCCGGTTCTTTCTTTTTTCTCTTCTTTTCTAGTCGATGGACGGGAGCTTCTTCACGAGTTCGAACCGGAACGCAAGATTGTGGACGTGTTTTCTGTCAATGAGCAGTTCCACGAGCCCTTCTTTCATGCGCTCCTTCATGTCGTCCAAATAAAAGTACGCCTCCTCAAAGACGAACCAGTCCGTGATCGTGAATATGTCTCCCTCACGGGTAAAAAGGCCGATCCATTCGTGACGACCCTCCCAGTCACTGTCCGCTGTAAACGTCATGGTTGCCTTGTACTGCCGTCTCATCTCTTCTCCTTTCTTATGCTTCCGGCCGGATGACGCCGGCCTTCCGTTCGACCATGGTCTGCAGATCCTCCCGGAAAGCTCTCGCCTGTTCCTTCGGAACGTTTTCCATGGACGATGCGCCATACCGCGCCAGCACCTCATTCAGCGCTTCCCGGTACTTGTTTTCGAAGTCGTCCACATAGACGGCCTTCACATACTTTCCGAAGTCCGCGCCCCTGTTTTCCACCAGGTCATCGAACCCCTTTCCGTATGCCTTTGACCAGACCAGCATAACGGGAGTCAGGCCGTGCTCACCGCATCCCTGCGCCAGGGCCCGGAGCTGCTGATGCACCGCCGGGTTGCCCATCAGGTCCGCGTCATATGCGATGTACACGCGCTTCCGCGCACCCTTCAGGCGGTCCAGCATGGGCATCACCGCGCGCCAGTTTCCGACACCGGACACGTAGATCGCGATACTGCCGTGAAGGGCCAGCTGTTCGGCCTTGAACCGGCCTTCCGTAATGACGATGCCGGCCTTGTCCCGGTTTGTCTCCGGGAACAGGACACCGCCCGGAGCGCCCGGCGAATTGCCGCCTTCGCACCCCGGCTGTGACTGTGCCCAGCCGGACGTCCACCACGTATAACGCGGCGGGTCACGGCGCACACGGTTGTAGAAGCTCTCTGTGAGGGAGATGCCGATGCCGCCGAGAAGGGCATGCCCGTCTGTTTCCGCGAGCACGGCTTCCTTGAACGCGTGGAGCGAGTCCGTATCGCGCACAAGGTCCGTCAATGCCTCGAACTTCTTTTCTGCTGTCTTTTCTTCGTATCCCAGCTTCCGCAGGGCATGCATGACCGCCTTTCCTTCCCTTGACGATTCAATCGTCTGGTTGCGGATACCGACCCCGTGGATCTCTCCCCGGTCATTCCGGGCGAGATATCCGATGCCGGCGTGCGGCATGAAGTTGAGACGGTTCTGCTCGTCCTGATAGAGGCCCGGTACGAACTTCGCCTCCGCAAGGACCTTCTTCGCCGTCGGGCCATTCAGGACAGCTTCCTTCTGCTCTTTCGTCAGCCCGTCCGTCCCGCAGCCGTACTTCTTCCTCGCCATGCCCTCCGCGAGTTCACGGAAGGTATTCTCGACGAAATAGAACTGCTTGGTCCGCGGATCAAACGTCCGGCGTTCGGGGAACGTGAAGTAGTCCCGAAGGTTCTTCTCCGGCACGTGCCGTTCATTCAGCAGATATGCCTTGTCTTCCTCTGAAAGGCCGGCCGCCCGTGCCGCCATCGCGTAGAGCGACGTCTGGCAGCGAATGTCCGCCCGCCGCTCTGTGTGCCTCACTTCCGGGCGCACCAGCGTATCGAGCCGCCGGGTTACGACCGCATCATCGACACGGTTCTTTAGGAGCCGGCGGTATTCATCCCCGCTGATGAGCTTAAACCGCCATGCCAGGTGATAGACCGCCTGGACATACGCGGCATTCATCGCGGTATTGACCTCTTTCACCACCTTGAGCGGCTGATGCAGTTTTTCCGCGACTGCCTCTTCCCTGTCCTTTCCTTTCGTATGCCTGAGCGCATACCGGATCGGATACAGGCCATCAGCTTGATCGGAGAACCGGTCCCAGCTTGCCGGCCAGAAGCCGAAGTGCCGCTGCTCGAAATCCGTCCCCGACCAGTTGCAGAGGTCGGACGTGCCACCGAAGTCCCAGTACATGTTCTTCGACGGGGTAATGACGGTCGAGCCCAGATGCTCGTCCGGGCGGCCGAGTGCCGTTGCGTACATAAACGCGTTGCGCCGGTACGCCGACAGGTCGCTTTCGGGGATCTGCTCCCCGTACCGTGTCGCGTACACGGGAACGACCGTCCCTATTTTTACTAAAATCGGGATGTCCTGCACCTGCTTGTCAAGGTTCAGGAAATCTCCCGCTCCGTTCATTGTTCTTGCCATATATTTCCTCCTCTCCGGATTGCTCCCAATCATCAATGGTTCACCCGGTATATGCCGGATTTTTCGTTTCAGAAGAAAATTGCGGGGGAAATCCATGCGGGCAGGGCGCTTGTGGGCCTTTCGGACAGGCCGAAACAGACGGGGAAACCGGTGCCGAAAGAAGGAAAGAAAATGGCACCGAAAAACTATGCGTTTTTGACGTCGGAAATGGTGCCATTTTTTCGAAGCGGGGATTTTTCCTTCCGGAAAGGGAAATCTGGCATATAAGAGCTGTAAACCATTTGATGAGCGGAGCCATTGGTTCCGCTCATTTTTTATGCAGCCCTATGAATGGGCGGAAAGGAAGCTGTTATGAAGCTTGAAAAGAACGAAACCAAGGAATTCCGGATGCTGCTTGCAGAGGTCCGTCAGGCGGAAAGCGCGGGCGGATCGTACTGCCTGCTCACCTTTAAGGATGAGGAAGGCGAGACGGTTCCGGCAAAGTTCTGGAAGACGACACGGGACAAAATCGTGTCCGCAACGCCGGAGATGTCGCCGGTCCACGTCACCTTAAAGGGGGACGAGTACCGCGGCAACATGCAGTATATCGTGAGCAAGCTAGAACCGGACCCGGAGCGCAAGGCAGCAGATTATGCCGTCCGGGCGGATATTCCGGGGAATGAGGCGGTCTACAAGATTTTAAAAATCGTGGACCGTCTTGCAGACTCGCCGGTAAAGGCCATCTGCCAGCAGCTCTACGCGGAGAACGAACAGCTGCTCGACGTATGGCCGGCGGCAATGAATATCCATGGCGCGTATCTCGGCGGCCTTGCCATGCACTCCTATATGGTCGTCAAGGGGGCCGCTGAATATGCCGCGCTTGCCCGTCCGGAGAAGATGGAAGCGCTGAAGCATATGGAGCCGAAGGCGGCGCTGCAGGGCGCGTTCAGCTGCATCAAGGCATGCGGCAGGACGGATATCACCAAGGCGGCCATGCGCGTGTACCAGCACAAGCTGGGGCACGTCGAGGATGCGGAGCGGGCCCGGAAGGTGCTCTTTGCGACACGCCTTGCGGCGGCGCTTGCAGACGGATACCCGAAGGATGTCCGGAAAGACCTTGTCGTAAGTGCCACGGCGCTGAGGGGCGCAAGCCTCATGGCCGCAATGGATATGGCAAAAGCGGTCGGCACACACGCAGCGGATGTTCTGCTGCTCCGGGAAACGATCGGGGCGGAAACGGCAGATACGGAGGACATTCGTCTCCTCTCCCACGCCGTCCTTGCCGAATACGACGAGTACAAGGGCGTGGACGCGGTCTGCGCGGAAGCGTTCCTTGCGTCGGCCTGCGAGCAGATGGCGGAACTGGCCTATACGGCAGACCCGTCATTTGACGCGGACCTTCTCGTTGCGGCCGCTGCCCTGCACGATATTGGAAAGCTGAAGGAGCTTTCCGCGAACGAGCTCGGCATTGCTGATTATGCCATCGAGGGAAACCTCTTCGGTCACGCGATGATCGGGCTCCGCATGATCGCGGACGCGGCGAAGGCACAGAACATCCCGCTTGCAAGCATCACGAAGCTCCTTCACTGCGTCGCGGCGCATCACGGCCGGACGGAATGGGGCGCGCTCACTGAGCCGTCCTGCCCGGAGGCGAAGGCGCTTGCACTCATCGACCTCATGGACAGCCGTGTGGACGCCTACGGACGCCGTGCAAGAAACCTTGCGCCGGGGGAAAAGGACGAATCCATGCGGAAAATCCTCGGAAACGTGATCTACCGTCCGAAGGATGCTGCCGGGGCCGGTAAGCCGGACACGGAAACCAAGGAAGCGTCATAAGAAACAGGAAAAGCGCAGGCCGGAAGACTGGCGCTTTTCTTTTGCCGACGGGATGCCGCCTTTTGAGCATTGCAGTTTTGTCACTTTTTGCAAATAGTGACGAAACTGACAGGCTTCGCTCTTTTTCTTCCGCCCCCCCCGGAGCTCTCTTGAGGATCTTTTTTTGAGGGGCTCTTTTCTTCTTTCTTCTCTTTCTTCCCTTTCTTCTGCAGCCGCTGCCCGGCGAGACTCGTCGCTCGGCGGGAAATCCGGCCTCAAAAATCATTTTTCTTATCCAAGGCATTTTCTTGCATAGACAAAGTACCAGTTGATTGATGAGTGGAGTAAACAAGCTCCGCTCGTTTTTTTTTGCCCGCATAGCGGGCAGAGAGGAGAAAGCTATGGAAAAGAAAAATGTGATTCTTAAAAATGCCGTTCTTATGGGAAAAGAATTTCTCGTCAGAATTCTGTGCCTTATCGGTGCGGTCCTTGTCGCCGTTGGGTTCTGCAAACTGCTTGTAAGACCCGGCAACATCAAGGATGCTCTTTGCGTCGTCCTTGGTGTCGTGCTGATTGCGGCATACAACAGAATTGTGAAACAGAATGATGGCCTTGTCGGCATCAGCAAGAAAGATTGCTGAAATCTAACTTCTGCGCGAGTCGCGAATCGCGCAGAGAAAGGAAATAAAAATGAAAGAAAAGAAAAGAATGCAGTTTTTTCTGCTTGTAGTCGCATACGTTATGACGATTGCCGGCGTCGTGTTCGGGCCCTGCCTGATCCTTGCCGGCATGATGGGCCTCGCTGCTGATCTCTGCCATTTTGCAGGGATCAGAGCCGAACTTGAAACGTTCATGTTCAACCCGCTTCTTGCCGTCCTTTGTACGGCCGGAGGCATCGGGCTCGTAGCACTTTCTCAGTTTTGCCAGGACTATGACCTGGAAGAGTGAGAAAAACAGGAAACAGGAAGAACGTCGGCATCTGCCGGCGTTTTTCTTGTGCTCAAAATGGCGAATGCCCCTCGCTTGTGTGTCTGCGGCCTGCTGCATGGAGAGTCACGGTCTGCAAAAACATTTTTGTTCCCGGAGACAAGGACATCGCGTAGGTCAGTGAGGCACTTGACGGCCTGCGCAGCGATCTCGAAGTTCAGGTGGGCGGCTCGTCAGAACCATCATTTGACTACCAGATCTTCGATGACGATCTGGGCGAATACCTAGCCGAATTCGGGTGACGGACACAAAAAAGAAAGAAGGTGAGAAAAGAGCAAGCAGAGCCCTGCAGGATTTTCCTGTGGGGCTTTGTTTTGCCATTCGAAAATTGATTCTGCTCTCCGCGGCCGCTACCCGCCGGGGACTGATAACGCAACAGCCTCTGTCCACTTTCTGTACAAAATTCTGGCATACTGTACGTGCTACAGAAACATAAAGAGTGGAGCCAAAGGTTCTGCTCTCCTGTCATGTCCAAGAAAAGGAGGAAATGACATGAAGGATTTTATCAAGTTCGTCAAGGAAGCAATCGTTCCGGTGGCCGAGAAATTCGTCGCGAGGATTGTTTCTCTTGTCTGCATTATCTTTTTTGGCCGCGGACTCATGAATCTGGTTGATGGAACCGAAAACGTAGGCCCAAACGTTGGATGCATCATCTTCAGCGTCGTCCTTTTCATCATGTTCGTCAGAACGATCAAGAAAAGATGAGATAAGGACAAAAGGCAGGAAAAGCGTCGGTATATGCCGGCGCTTTTTCTTATGCCAAAACGCCCGCTGCCTGCCGGAAGTCCTCGTTCTCCGTCTCTTCCACTCATCATGTCGCAAAAAGACTCGCGCGTATCCCCGCAAATTGATTCTTTTCCCGCAAGAAGAAAGCCGATCCCCTGTGGGCCGGCCTTCTTTGCAGCATCAGCCAATGATCTCATTTTTTCTCTGTTTTGGGCTCAATGTTTCCGTGTCCTCTCCCTTTGCCGCATTGGCAAGGGCTTCCCGTATGCTGTCCGAATGCTCCTTTGACGGCATTTGTCCCTGCAGGTATCTGGTGATTGCCTTTTCGCCCAGGCCCTAAGCCGGCGAAACCGAAACTCTGCCACTGCGATAGAGTTTCGCGAATGTTTCGATTTCCGCCATGCTGACCAGTCCGTCCGCCTCTCGGATCTGCTCATCTATTTCCTCGATATTTTTATCGATCAAACCACGAACATTGAGCTGACGGCCGCATTTGCAGCATACCGCAACCGTGAGGCTGAACCGATACTGCTTTCCGTTAATTGCTTTTTCCACTGGTTTCCGCTCAAGCACATATTCTGTAAATCTTCTGCACGCAGGGCAGAAAGCCTTTTTGCTATTTTTCATCCGCTTTCTCCTCCGAAGAACCGTCCTCATCGTCGTCCGCATTGAGGTCCCGAAACAGTTCATCGAGATCGCTGTACGCTTTGGCCTTGATTTTCCCGCTCGCGATGTCTTCGGCTTCCCGCAGGGCCGCTACTGTCACGGCGTTAAACCGCGGCTCCATGGATTCCTCTTCTTCCTGTTTTTCTTCTCTCTTTTCCATACCTTCGCCTCCTGCTCCCTCAAGTATACCGGATTTCCCGCCCGTATGCTATTTTTCCGTGATGCGGGACGATTGCCTGTCCCTTTGGCTGACAGGCCGTTTCTCTCCTTCCCTGTCTCTGAAGGCACGCTTCCCGTGAGTCCTGTCCGTCCGCTGCCTTCAAAGCTAAGAAAAGAAAGCAGAAAAAATCCCTGCAGAAAGAAAGCTCCTTCCTGCAGGGATCGTCTGCCGTGCGCCAAAACGCCTTCGTTATTCCTTCGGGTTGACCGCGTCCTCGTCATCATCCCGATACTCGTCCCGGCTCACATCCGCGCTAATCCGTGCCGACGCCTCGGCTGCCTCGCGTCCGCCCCTGCCGGTTGTGTTCGTTACGCACGGGTCTGCCGGCAGCGGCGGGGCTGCCTTCGGGCTTTTGTCAACCGGCATGGCGTCCCCGATGCCCAGCGCCTCACCCGCGACACCAAGGGAAGAGACAACATTTGTGATATCGGACGGCATGAAGATCTTGGTCGCGCGTCCGTCGGAGACATCCTTCAGGGCTTCGAGTCCTTTCAGCTTCAGGACATTTTCGCTGATGTTCGCGCTGTTTAATTTCTTAATTCCTTCCGCTTCTGCCTCATACACAAGCGCAATGGATTTCGCACGTCCCTCGGCCAGAGCAACCTGCGCGTCCCTCTCCGCCTCGGCGGACAGAATCTTTGCTTTCTTGTCACCTTCTGCCCTTGATACAACCGCTTCCTGATGGGCCTGCGCTTCAAGGACTGTCTGCCGCCTCTCGCGCTCCGCCCGCATCTGCTTCGTCATGACCTCTTCAATTTCCTTCGGCGGGATGATGTTCTTGATCTCGACCCGCGTGACCTTGAGCCCCCACGGATCGGTCGCCTCGTCAAGGATCGACTGCAGCTTGCCGTTAATCATGTCACGGCTCGTCAGCGTCTGGTCCAGCTCCATGTCACCGATGATGTTCCGTAGCGTCGTGGCCGACAGGTTCTGAAGCCCCTGGATCGGGTTCTCGACCCCGTAGGTGAAGAGCCGCGGGTCAAAGACTCTCGCAAAAACAACGGAGTCGATCTGCATAGTCACGTTGTCCTTCGTGATGACAGACTGCGGCTTAAAATCAAGCACCTGCTCCTTGAGGCTGGTCTTACAGACAATGTGTTCAATGATCGGGACCTTGAGGTGAAGCCCGGCTTCCCACGTGCATTTGTACTTGCCAAGGCGCTCTACCACAAAGGCGTGCGCCTGCGGCACAATGACAATGTTCGCAAAGATGAGCCACAAGATCAGGGCGACCAAAAAACACATGAGCACAATTCCTGCCATATCCGTTTCCTCCTTCCGCTTATGTAGCGGTTACAAATTTGCACTTCTCTTTCTATATGCAAGAAAAGCGGTTTGCTTCTGTGCAGACACCGCCTTCCGTCCGTTTTCTTGCATATAAAAAACAGATACGAAACAGAAAAAATCACCGAACATAAGGAGGCTTGTATGGACGGGACACAAACGGCAGCACTTGCGAGGCGGAACAAGGGAAGACGGGTATCAGGCGGACGCGAAATGGCGGAATGCCTGGCTACTGTCCGGGATGCGGAAAAGGCCGTACTGGCAGCAGAAATCCGCATGGGGGTTGCGCTCATCGGCGTGAGCCTGATTCTGGGCGTGATCTTCTGGGCGTGTGTGATGGTCGGAAACGGGCACCCGGTCGCGTGGCTCATTGGCATTACCGCGACTGGGATCATGGCCTTATATGTCACCAAGGTTGCACTTGAAAACTGCATGCGGGAAAGCCTTGCCATGCGGCGGCAGGCATACACGGCGGTGAAGCACTTCTGCGGGGATTCGCCGGAACGCGCCCTGGCGCTGTTTCTCCGCTATGCAGCATCAGGAGAGGTGGGGGATGACGGGTGCGTTATCATGCTCCGAAACATCGCAGACTGCCTCACAAAGCGCCTTCCACCGGATACGGAAAGGAAGATGCGGGCTTACATTAACTCGTGCCGGTACGGGTTCCTGTCGGCCTTCCGGATACATGTTGATCCGGAAACGGTTGCGATGATCTGCACGCAGGCGAAAGAACAATAAGCAGAAACGACGGCCCCTTGCAAAAAATAAAGCGCTGGACGGCATTACGCTGTCCGGCGCTTTTTCAATGCGGTTTTCTGCTGGCTGTCAGCCACGGCGCCCTTCCGGGTGCCTTATGTGCCACCGGAAATTAAAGGTCCCCGGTGCGGACCCACCGTTCTCCCCGGCGGGGGCTCGGCGTCCTTCCGAACGTCTCATGCGTCTTGCCTCTTTAACCTGCGCAAGCACAGGACAGCTTTTCGTGCCGCCTCACGGAATCGTTTGCTGATTCGGACTGATCGTACCACATGCATCACGAGGTTGCAACGGCAGTCTCCGTCTCTTTCCCGCTATTCGTCCGCTCTCCCCGTCGCAGTATCCTGTCCGACATCGTTTCCCATTCGTCCGGGTACAATTCTTCCAAATACCCTTCCCATACGCAGACCGGCAGATGGCTCCAGCGGACATCGTCAGACTCCTTGTAGCGGAACACAAACGCCACGTCGCGTCTTCCCATCTGCTCAAGGTACGAGCTTTCTTTCTCGATTCCTTCCGGTTCGATGTCCCTCTCCCTGCATTCTCTTAAGAAATCCCAAATGCTGTCCCGCACAAAAGAATTGTCAAGCTCGTGATTCTCCCACGAAAGCGCAAAGCCTACCTCGTTCGTGAGGAAATCGGTGATCTTGCTGCTTTTCTTCGTTCTCTCTTCCATGCTCTCCCTCATCTTCCGGCGTGCCGCCTATTGGCCGGGACTTCCCCGCTGCCATCGTGCGCCATCGTGACGAAAGGCAGCGGGAAGTGCGTCGGCTCTCTTCTTTCTTGCTTTCTTCCTTGCTTTTTCTGCTTCGGCCGCTGCTGCTACGAGTTCATCCTCGGACTCTTCCGGGGCTGCTTCTCCGGTTTTCTGCTTCTCAGCTTTCTTCCTGTGTGTGCTTCAACTGGGCTCCGCAATGGACGCAAAAATCGGCGTCGGCGTCGTTCTCACCGTGGCAGTTCGGGCACTCGACCTTTTCCGGCGTCTTCTCTTCCGGCTTCTCTACTTTGCTTCCGCAGTGCGGGCAGAAATCAGCCCCTTCCGGGACTTCCCCGCCACACTGCGGGCAGACGAACTCTCCGGATTCCTGCGCCGCCTGCGATGCCTCATAGGCCGCAATCCGTACCTCCGCTTCCCGGATGACCTGGAACTGCTCCGGGAACAGAGGATACTCATCGTCCCTGTGGCCCTCATAGTACAAGCGTCCGATTTCCTCGTATTCGCTTTCAATGAGATGCCTGTCGTCGCTTGTGTTGATCGCATGTCTTGCGTTGGAAACGGCCTTCTTCGTCTGCTTTGCGAACAGCTTGCCTGCATACGTTATATCTGACTTAAAATCGTTAAAATTATATGACATAATCTTTGCTCCTTTCTGAATTATAAGTCTGTTATCTTTTCGATGTCTTGATTATACGCCAAGGATTTTTCTCTGACAATGGATGCACCCCTGGCAAACGCACCCTGAAATGAGGGAAGACGAGGACGGAAGAAGAACGCGCTTCTGTCTCCGTTCCCGCCTATTTGATGCCGATTGCTGCAAGGCCGATAGTGATGCTTACTGCTTCTGCTTGCTGCTGACCAGCTTCTCGTACATCTTCATCAGCTCCGCTACACAGTCTGATTCCGACATTTTCGTAGAGAAGCCGTATGCCTGCATGACCGCAATGTCGTTCGCCGTGTGCGCCTTCCGAAGCTCCGGCGGCATGGTCAACGGATCATAGAGGTCCGCAAGAGAAGAATCAGGATACAGAGCACGGGCATCAAGGATACCCTGCGCAGTGTGCTCGATCTTCTGCTTCTGAGCCTCGGATGGAGTGGGCCACGGAAAGTTATTGTACACAACGTTTACTGAATAACGATAATCCGATTTTAGCCTGCCTGCAAAGGCTCTGACCCATGAATTATGGATATTTGACATCATAATACCAAATTCATATAACGTAGCCTTCGGCATGATTAGCAGCATATCATTGACAATGATTTCCGTTGATACAAATCCAAAAGGAATATATCTACGCCTTCCTGATGAAACCTGTGGTCCCACCAGCATCATCCCTTCATCAGGCTGAGTAATCGTAAAAAACAGAGTTGGATTATTCGCCTTTTTCCTCGTCGCGGCTGCGGTGCTTTGAAGTCTCATTTTACGTACATTATCTACCCGTTTAAGAATTAAAGGTAATTTTCTTATCTTGTCAGGAGAAGCATTAACAAGCCAAAGGCAATAACGCTTTTTGCCATTCAGGTAATCTCCACCACTTGCAAAAGGCCGAATAAATTCAGCAGCATCTGGTTCCTTTTTAATCAACTCGTTTCGTTCGTCTGGCATTAAAATCAAATTTCCACCATCGCTAGGCTTGCTGCCATGTAAGATTTTCGGAACTTTGCAAAGCGGTTGAGAACGGCTCGTAATAAAAATATCTGGCGCATTCAGTAGATATGGGTTGATATTTTGGCACTTTATTACATTATCACCATCAAAAATCTTTTCATGACCATTTTTGCTTTCTGAAAATCCAATTATTACCACATGAACATGCGCTTTTTCATTTGCTTCGCTATTCCATACAAACGTTCTGTATGCAAAGTTTAATTTGACAGAGAATCTCTTAAATAATGTGCCCCATAATGGTTCTACCTGCTCTCCCTGCGTAACGCTATTTGTTGACACAAAGGCACAGTGGATATTTGTTCCCTGTATATATTCGCACGCTTTATAATACCAACCACCCACATAATCTATAGAATTAGATAGCTTTATCTTTCCGAATAAATCAACGATCTCCTGCTTCTGTGCTGAACTACAATACGAGCTTCCTACGAACGGTGGATTTCCGATAATATAGTTCAGCTTATCAGTCGGAACCACGTCCTTCCAGTCCATCCGAAGCGCGTTTCCTTCTACAATATTTGCGTTTGTCTTGAGCGGCAGGAACTCCAAATGCTGTCCATACAGAATGCTCTCGGTCTCTTTCATCATCTGGCTCTCGGCGATCCAGAGGGCCGTCTTTGCGACCGTCACGGCAAAGTCGTTGATCTCAATGCCGTGGAACTGGCTGATGGATACCTGAATCGGGTTTATCACACCGCCGATCACCATCTGGCCGCCCTGCATGTCACGGATGGCCCGGTTTTCCAGCCGCCGGAGAGAAAGGTATGTCTCCGTAAGGAAGTTCCCGCTGCCCGCTGCCGGGTCCAGAAATTCAAGCGAGGCGAGTTTCTTCTGAAACGCCTCCAAGTGCTGCTTCCGGGTCTTAATGACCGTCATCTGCTCGATATCGGACAGCTCTTTTTTCAGATCATCGAGAAACAGCGGATCAATCACCTTATGGATGTTTTCGATAGACGTATAGTGCATGCCGCCGGAACGGCGTGTCTCCGGATTTAACGTGGACTCGAAGACGGCTCCAAAGATGGTCGGGCTGATGTCGGACCAGTCGAAGTTTTCGCTTGCCTCAACCAGCAGAAGCTCCCGAATTTCGTCGGTGAACATGGGAATCTCAATATTTTCGTCTCTGAACAGCCCACCATTGACATACGGAAACGCGGCAAGATCCGGTTCGAGATACGGGTCCCTGTCCTCCGGCTTCTGATCCAGCACACGGAACAAGTCAATCAGCGCATTCCGCATCCGCTCGGTTCTGAAACTCTGCAGATAATCGTGGAACACAGCCTTCTCACCGAAGATCCCGGCATCCTCTGCATATAGGCAGAAGACAAGACGGACGCAGAGGGCATTCAGGCTTTTCAAGGACTGCTCATTCTGCGGTTCCTTGTACTGCTTGATCAGGGCATCGTAGAGCCTGCCAACGATGGTTCCGGCCTTGATGGAGATTTCCATCTCATGCGAGATCTCCTTGACGTTTTTCTTAACCAGAAAATCGAGCAGGGCATACTTTGTCTGCAGATCCGGCAACTCAATCTTCTGAGGCTCCGGGACTGCCGCGTTCATATCATAGATCCAGATATTCAGGAAGTTACAGGTCACGATCCAACGTGCTTTTTCGTCGTAGGGCAGGTTATCGTTGTACCGTTTGGCCTGCTCATACGGTGTCAGCAACTCTCCGCCCGACTGTGGCTCCTTCTCGTCGAGCTTATGGACTGATCCCTTCTGCTCAATCAGGACCTTTACCGCCGGAATGTAGCCGTCAATATAGCGTGTATGAATCTTCCCGTCTCCTTCCGGCAGCTTAACCGGCTTCTCGAACTGGATATACTCGGTAACATCGCTAATGCCAAGCACGTTCTGAAGCAGCTGAATCCAGTACGGATGGCAATCCTGCTTTTCATCTCCGCCGGATAGCCACTTGTTAACAAATTGTCTGGCAGCCTCCCGCTGCTCTGCATCCACCATATCTGTTTCCTCCCCCTCAATCAATCTTTTCCTTATAGTCTGCGATCCAACTTGCCAGCACCCCTGCCATTGTCATGCCTTTCTGCTTCGCTATTCTTCTCAGTTTTTCCTTATTTTCCTTTGAGATGGAAAGCGTGAGCTGCGCGCGCTCGCTACCCGACTCTTCTTTCTCGCTGCCTGTTTCTCCCATGAGTTACCTCTTTCTCAATACATGTAATCAATATATAATTAATTTTCAATTACTTATATTGTACCCTGAACAATTTTCCCTGGCAATACCACTACCCCCGCCAAACGTACCCTGAAATCAAACAAAACGCTACTTATTCGATTTTTTCCGCAAAAAAAAGCACGGAGCCTGTGCTACCGTGCCATGCAACAAAATTTTATTCATTCAACATATCGGGAGTCCATTTAATGTCTTTGATTTGTTCGGTTTCTGTCTCGATATCTTCATCAATTTCCTCAATGGATCTTCCGCTGTCAATAACTAGACCGTCATAATATTCATCACCTGGCTTCATGCCAAATCCCCCAGATTTCTTGTGAACTACTCGGTCATTGAATGGCCGAGCATCGAAGAGCGGATCTCTTCTCACTTTTCCTGCCTAACCGGGTGACATTTTAGGTACGCTGCCGACAAGTTGCACCGGTTTCACGTACGCCCCGTAGCTCGGATGCGGACCCGGACGGGTGTTTCCACCAGCTCAGGCCCGCTTGCAAAAAGGAAATCCTTTCTGTCAGGCTAACCCCGCCGTTCCGGCGGTTTTACTTTTTGATCCGGCAGATGCCGGATCGGGATATGGGAAACAGGATCAGGCCGAAGCCTTCCCCCGTGAGATTTCCTGAAAGATCCGGAACGCCTCGTCCCGGATGTTCTGCGCGGCCTGATAATCGCGGTCCATGACGTGCCCGCAGACCGGGCAGATATAGGTCCGGTCATTCAGTTTCAGGTCGTGGTATATATGCCCGCAGTGGTGGCATGTTTTCGATGACGGGAACCATTTGTCCACCCGGATCAGAACACTCCCCGTCTTTTTGCAGGCTTCCTCAAGATACAGGGTAAACAGCCCCCACCCGTTGTCGGACACGCTTTTGCCAAATCTGAGTGATTTCTTCATGGCCCGCATGTCAAGGTCTTCAATCCCGATGAGGTCGTACTTCCGCGCCAGCCGGACAGCCATCTGGCGGAGAAAATCGTGGCGCTGATGCTTGGCTTTCGCATAGAGTTTCGCGACTTTCCGTTGCTGCTTCTGGTAGTTATGGGAGTGCTTCTTCATGTGGGAGAGCTTCCGCTGTTCTCTGGCGATCCGTCCTTCCAGCCGGCGGTAAGCCTTGTCGAAACAAACCGTGGAGTCCTTCAGCTCGTAGAACGGCATCTGCCCGTCTGCGTCAATATAGAGGTGCGGAAGGGACATGTCGAGACCGGTCATCCGAAAGCCGTCCGTACAGCCGCTGTCCCAGACTTTCTGAATGGTTTCGTTTGCCTTGAACGGCTCCTCCGGATACTGGAAGACGACAGAGAACAGCCACTTGCCGTCCGGCTCATGGGAGACCGTGACATGTTTCAGCACGCCTCCCGGACGGACCGGCCGGTGTGCTTTGACACGGACTTCTCCGGCCTTCGGAAGTTTCAGAAACCCGCCTGTCAGGGTGATGGTTGACTTTCCATGCAGGTACTGGCAGTTTGTCTTGTAGGAATCCCGGCAGACGCCTTTCTTGTGGAACTTCGGCGGGTCCTTCTCCCCGGACTTCGCGTCCGACTCGGCGGCCTCCAGGTTCAGCTGGACGTTGGCCAGCGCCAGAGAATCCGCTTTTGCCAGCCACGAAAGATCCGGCTGCTTCTTGTACCATGCGGGCGTATGATAAATACCCTTCCGGTGATCCGCCAGCATCCGGTTCCAGATGAACCGGCAGTTCCCGATGGTCTGACAGAAGAATGCGGCCTGTTCCTTTGTCGGATATCCTTCAAAGACGTAGGCTGTATAGGAGGCCGGGCCATTCTTCTTGCGGGAGGACGTGCGTTTCCGCTTCGCCTCCGGGAGATGGATGGTATACAGCCGCGCACTTCCCGGAAACGGATAAAGCTCATCTGTGAGCATCTGGTCGGCCGCATGAAACGCCGCATCTTCTTCGAAAATGTTTTTGTCCACAGACTTTTACCTCCATCCGGTCAGTTTATTTGTTTCGTATAAATATTATACCATAGATGAAGAAAAAGAACAAGCGTTTGCGGAGCAAATGCTTGTTCTTCCGGGACCGTCTGGACGCTTTCATCTCGGTCATTGAATGGCCGAGAATTCCCGCTCAGTCTTCTTAAACTGTTTAAAGCAGCTCAATGTGCTTTTTATAGTTTACTCCGGATGGTTCCCCCCTGACAATACCGACCCTTTTTCAAGCGTACCCTGAAATGAAGGAAGGACGGAAATGAAAAAGAGACGGAAGAAATCGCTCTCCCGTCTCTCGCCGTGCTTACCCGAATAGCAGATGTTCTGTTTTTGCGATACTGTCGCAAAAATCGGATATGCCACAGCTACATCTCCCTCATCCTGTCACGTCCCCTCCGGGTCAAGATCCGCCTCATCACGTTCTTCGTCGGCGGCATCCTTCGCTCCGAGGACGAACCCCAGAATGAGTCCGCCCACGCCGGCAATGAGCAGCGCAATGTAGTACGCCTTCGATTTTCTAGGTCTCATATGTTTTCCCGTCTCCTTTCTGTCTTTGCCATGTCCATTTTCAATTACTTATATTGTACCCCAACAATTTCCCATGGCAATACCACCGCCCCCTCCAAACGTACCCTGAAACGAAAGAAGGGTGGAAACGAAAAAAGAGACGGTAGAAATTGCTCTCCCGTCTCTCGCCGTGCTTACCCGAATATAGTTATTTTTTCCCAAGTTAAGTCACTCCGGGTCAAGGTTTGCCTCATCACGTTCTGCGTCGGCAGCATCCTTCGCGCCGAGGACGAACCCCAGAATGAGTCCGCCCACGCCGGCAATGAGCAGCGCGATGTAGTATGCTTTCGATTTTCTAGGTCTCATGTATTTCCCCGTCTCCTTTCTGTCTTTGCCACGTCCAGCTTTCTCAGCAGATACGCACAGGCGTCTGACTCACTCGCAAATGCCTTTGCGCCCCGTTTCTTGCCCCGTTCGCTGTAATACACTTCCCAGACGCCCTTCTCATACACCAGACAGAATACCTCATTTGAAAGGCCGCCTGCAAGCAGGGAATACAGATTATTCGGCACCCTTTGCCTCACAAGTTCATGTTTCAGCTCAGTAACGGTCACTCCGTCATGTCCCGCTCTCCGTTACGGGCCGGAAGTACACCGTCCCGTACTCCGTGTCGATGTGCGCAAGATACCGGAGTGCCACGCTCCCGAACTCATAGACGTCCAGCGTATACCAGCTCTCCCCGTCTTCCTCTTCCGTGCCCGTAAAGTCGATCCGGCTCACGAAATCCGGCGTCTCATCGGTCGTCTTCATATACATGTACAGGTTCGTCTTGATGCGGTCCGGGCCGTTTACCTCGGTCACGATATCCCCGTTCGTGATTTCCGGGGAAAAGGCTTTCGCCTCTTTGTAGATCGCTTCTGCTTCCTGATCTTCTTCCGTCACCGACTGCGTGCCGGTCGGCAGGGACGTGAGATCGTCCCACGAGACGGCGCTTTCTTCCGTCATGCCGGATTCCGTGCCGGACGCGATGACAGACATTTCCGCCGTCGAGGTGGCATGCCCCGTCTTCCCGGCGCTTCCGGCTGCGTGGATGCCGATTACACACACGACGATAGCGGCAGCGGCCGCAACAATCACGGCCGCCCTGGTTTCTTTCTTTTTTCTCATGTGGTTCCTCCTTGTGTTCCTGCATTAGCCCCTGCGTTTGCACTGAGCGTTCCTGCCTGCATGAGCTGGTAGGCGTGCTGCGCCTGCGCGATACGGACCTGAATGACCCAGAACGTCGTTGCGCTGTAGCGGTTATAGGTGCTCGGGCCGCCGGCCTCCGCGTACATGCAGTAGGTCGTGGTCGCCTCTTCGAGCGTCCGTGCCGCCATGAAGTGATTCCATGCCGCGCTGTCGGACCCGTGGGCCTCCTGCCACAGAAATTCCATCTGCGTGTTTACATCCGTCCAGTTTGTCCCCCGTGACCGGGCGAAGTTCACGAGCGCCGTCTTCCGTCCGCCCGTCCACTGGATGATGCCGATGCCGCCCTTCGCCGGCACGCCGTCAGCGCCGACCGTGTTCGGGTACTGGATCGCGGCCGGGTTGATCGACTCGATCTTCTGCCCGCCGGATTCCTGTGCCATGTTGCCAAGGAGCGCCGCGATGTGGATGTCATCCACGCCCTTCGCCGCCAGGTACTGATAGATGGCGAGCGCCGCGTTCGTGAGCTGTCCGCCGCCGCTGTTTCCGCCCGACATGCCGGCAAAGGCCGACATGGACACGTTAAAGATCGTGTTAAAATCGGTGTCAGAGAGGGCCATGTAGCTCGCCGGGATCTGGTCCCCGTCGTCGTACTTCCTGTCCCAGTCCGTAAAGTTCTTGTCGTTCTTTTCGAGCTTGGCCATGTCACAGCAGATGCGCACCGTCACGGTCGGCGTATCGCTTCCCGTGGTGTAGGCCACCGTCGCGCCGTTTGCCTTCGCGACCGCGTAGTCAATGACGTCGTAGCAATACTGCTCGTATTCCTTCAGGTCCGACGGGTCCTTGTAGTATCCGCCGATCGCGGACATACTGAGCACTTCCTTCATCAGCATGACGCTGCCGCTCGTCCCGGACGCGCCCGTGCCGCCGCTCACCCCGCCGGATCCGGTCGCGCCGTTAAAGTAGCTGCCGAGGTTCACGGCCTTCGTGATGAACTTGTTCGCCCACTCCCTGTGGAAGCTCCCCTCGCCGGGGTTCCCGTGGTTTCCGGCCCAGTGGCCGCCGGCATGGCTGTACCAGGTGTTCTGATCGACGATGAACTCAATCACGTTCGTGCCGTTCTGATGGCCCCACTGGTTCGCGCCCGCGTCCGCCTGCGATTTCGCGTCGCCCATGATGCAGTGGAAGACAGTTCCGTCGCTCTGGTAGAAGTCAATCAGGTCCCCGACGCTGCCAAACGTCGTCGTGCAGGCGATGACATAGCGGCCGTTAATTTTTCCGAAGCCTTCCGCGTCGAACGTCATGCCCGCCTGCTCCTTGAGGCGCTGCTGCGCGTCCCCGCCTGCGCCGACGCCCTGCCAGCGCTCATAGGTGAAGTACCGTCCGAGGCCGGCCGG
>Ga0256404_1003840_pt1 | contig 29662 bp, 33 predicted proteins | sample RumenRJG_01DNA_FD_185990 | JGI IMG/M metagenome (GOLD analysis project Ga0256404, IMG submission 185990) | Bovine rumen microbial communities from Lethbridge, Alberta, Canada - RJG_01 | ecosystem: Host-associated > Mammals > Digestive system > Stomach > Rumen | place: Canada: Alberta | collected...
TCTGCTGCAGTCGGGCAAGGTAAAGCGCGTGGGCATGTCGAACCACAACATCGCAGAGATACGCCGTGCCAACGAGATTCTCTCCGAGGCTGGTTTCAAGGTATCGGCCGTGCAGAACCACTTCTCCCTACTCTACCGTTCATCAGAGAAAGGCGGTGTGCTGGACTACTGCAAGGCGAACGGTATTGAGTTCTGGTCTTACATGGTGCTGGAACAGGGTGCGCTCTCAGGAAAATATAATAAAGAGAACCCGCTTCCCGCGGAGAGTGACCGTGGCAAGAAGTACAACCCCGTACTTGAGCAGCTTGAAACGCTTACGAACGAGATGTCGGCCATTGGCAAGAAATACGGTGCATCATGCTCACAGATTGGCATTGTCTGGGCTATTGCCAAAGGGACCCTGCCCCTCATTGGAGCCACAAAGGAACCTCACGTTATAGAGGCTGCCGAGGCCGCTGAGATTCAGTTGACCGCGGAAGAAATAGCGCGCCTCGAAGCACTCGCAGATGCTACAGGCGTTGACACTCGCGGTGGATGGGAACACAGTATGGAGTAGTTGTTATGATATGCGCAAATTATTTATTTTTATGGCAATGATGGTCGCAACGACGACGCACGCTCAGGGAGTGATCGATGTGCATACGCACATCATAACCCCAGAGTTTGTGTCTACTCTCGAAAGTGAAGGCAGACTTCTGGATGAGGGATTCCCTCTTCCGAAATGGGAAGCAGAGGCGCAACTGCAATGGATGGACGAAGCCGGAATTTCAACATCAGTTCTAACGATGGCGGCTCCCCTCCCTACCTCTGCCAAAGTAATCCACGAGACTAACGAGGCTGCTGCCAAACTGAAACGTGAGCACCCCGGCAGGTTCCGTTTCTGCGCTGCCCTCCCTCTGCCCGATGTCAATGCCGCTATCGAGGAAGCCCGCTATGCGCTGGACGTACTCGATGCTGACGGCATCAAACTGGCGACAAACTCCTTTGGACAGTATCTCGGTGCGCCCGAACTCGACACGCTTTTCTCATTCCTCAATGAGCGAAATGCGTTAATCATCCTGCATCCACATCGGCCGGAGCCCGTTAATAGACAGGTGATGAGGCAGACACCCCTCGCTATGCAGGAATATCTCTCTGAGACTACTCGCGCCGTATCGAATATGATCAGTCGCAATGTACTGGCCCGCTATCCCAACATTAAAGTGGTGGTGCCACATTGCGGAGCTTATCTGCCGCTGATGGTGCCACGAATGCGGTCGCTGACGCCTGTGATGCAAGCTAATCATCTTGTCGGCGACATCGACTGGAAGGCGAACCTCGCGGCGCTCTACTACGACCTTGCCGGCGCCCACTCGCCGGAGGTCATCCGTATGCTGCTCACTATCACCACGCCCGACCACCTGCTCTATGGCTCCGACTATCCCTACGTTGACCGGCAGGTGCTCACCAAGGGCCTACAGCGCATGCGCCAGTATCTGACCGAGGAACACGACCTCGCGCCTTATAAGGATTTGATTTTATATAAGAATGCAGAATGGCTTTTAGGTCGATCTGACAAGCCATACAAAACAGTTAGATGAAAAGAATAGTAACATTAATATTAGCAGCAATGACTATGGTAACAATGAATGCACAGACGCTTACAGAGCGTCAAAAAGGCTTGGCTGCCTGTGCCTGTCTGATGGCACAAGGGAATATGGAGCGGTTGGAGACGGCCGTGAAGACGGCACTCGACGACGGCGTAACAGTCAATGAGTTGAAGGAGGCTTTCTCACAGCTCTATGCCTACACAGGTTTTCCGCGCTCGCTAAATGCCTTAGGGGTATTGAACAAGGTGCTGGAAAACAAACACGAAAATTGGCAGGAAGGCAAGCCTTGGACACGCCCTGAAATATGGGGCGACGCTGCCAAAGCTCTTAAGCAGGGCACCGAGGTGCAGACACAGCTCTCGGGTCGTGCGTTCGACTATAACTTCTGCCCGCAGGACGACTACTATCTGAAGTCTCACCTCTTCGGCGACATCTTCGCTGGCGACCAATTGTCGCATGCCGACCGCGAGATTGTGACCGTAGCGGCATTGAGTGGCCTTGAAGGTGTTGCTCCACAGCTGGCAGCCCACAAGCAAGGCGCAGTGAACATGGGCAATTCACAGGAGCTTGTCGATGAACTCTGCGCGTGGCTTGACAGTGAGGGTTACACCTTCCATAGCAAATGGCCCAAGGGCGAGCCGAATACCGCCTACGCAAAGTACTTTATCGGCAATAGCTATCTGGCCGATATGGGCGGGGGTGTGATGAACGTAACCTTCGAGCCACGTTGCCGCAATAACTGGCATGTCCACCACAAAGCTGTACAGGTGCTCATCTGCGTCGCTGGTCGCGGATGGTATCAGGAATGGGGCAAAGAAGCCGTCGAGATGACTCCTGGAACCGTCATCGCCATTCCAGCAGAGGTAAAGCACTGGCACGGAGCCGCCCAAGACTCATGGTTTCAGCATCTCACCTACAACAAGGATGTACAGGAGGGCCATAGCAACGAGTGGCTGGAACCAGTGTTGGAAGAACTGTATAACAAGCTGAAATAGACGTCCAAAAACTAAAAAACGTTCGGCCAAAGCGTATTGGCCGAACGTCCTATCGCGCGGCAGCCACCCACACCGGCTCATCTCTCATAGCAGGCTGGTTGTCAGCCATGACACCTTCAAGACTGTGCGGAACGTAAGGCTCCTCAAGATACTTCATGTCATCATCCGTCAGTGTTACGTTGAAGGCATTGACGGCTCCGTCAATGTGGTGCATCTTTGTTGCGCCGACGATGGGAGCATCCACCTTACGCAGTATCCAGGCAAGAGAGATTTCAGTCATCGACACTCCATAGCGTTGAGCCAGCTCGGCGACACGACTTATGATCTTGTCGTCTTCCTTTGCCGTAGCATCATATTTATGATGCAAGTAGGCATCCTTTTGCAAGCGGTTGGACGTCTCACCCGGACGGCGCGACAGCTTGCCGGAAGCGAGTGACGAGTAGGGTGTCATGGCAATACCGTCTTCCTGGCACATTTGGAACATCTCGCGTTCTTCCTCACGCATAATCATATTGTAGTGGTTCTGAACAGATATAATCTCTGCCCAACCATTTTTCTTGGCAATTGCGTTCATCTTTGCCAATTGATAAGGAAAGACATTGGCAATGCCGAGATAGCGTGCTTTTCCCTCTTTCACGACATTGTTCATCCCCTCAAGGATGTCTTCCATCGGAGTCTTGTAATCCCAGATGTGGTAGATATACAGGTCCACATAGTCCATGCCAAGGTGTTCAAGCGACGTATTGATGCTGTTTTCAACATGCTGTTGTCCGCTGACACCCTTTTCTATCTCCTCTGCAGTGCGTGGAAGAAACTTCGTCGCCACAACGACATCTTCTCTGCCTGCCATGTCTCTCAACGCGCGCCCTACATACTGCTCCGACGTTCCAAGCTGATAGGCAATGGCAGTGTCGAAAAAGTTGATGCCGTTGTCAAGAGCATATTTTACGATCTTGCGCGTCTCAGACTCTCCAACAGTCCAAGAGTGCTGTCCTATCGTGTTGTCACCGAATCCCATACAGCCCAGACAGATGCGGCTGACATTCAAATCTGATTTTCCTAACTTGATGTATTCCATATTATTATAAATTGTTGTTATTCTGCTATTTCATCCAATGTGTCATGCGGATGATGATTCTTGTATTACCACTGCAAAGGTAAGCATTTCTCCAGAATCATATCTTATCAGAATTTGGGAGAAACTAACCTTTTTCACGGAAAGATGCCAAGATCTGCTTTTTTCTGATTATCTTTGTCACCAATAAAAGACCTTCGGACTATGGCAAAGATAGAGATTGTGAACAATGTGAACAACTACGTACATTATGTCGGCGCGGAAGAGCTGCATCCTCATGTGGCGGTAATTCACTATGACGAACTCGACCACGTCCGCCATTGCCTGAATAATTATAATGTGTATGGCTTATTCTTGCAGAAGGAGTTTCCCTATGGCCTTTCTTATGGAATGGGAAACTACTCGGCTGCTGGCGGCTCGCTCATTGCTGTGGCTCCCGGGCAGATAGGTGGTATGTCGGACGATGGAACCATCATCCATCTCCATGGATGGGTGTTGATGTTCGATCAAGACTTCGTGCGTGGTACAGATCTTGAGAAACACATGGGAGATTATCATTTCTTCAACTACAACAATAACGAGGCTCTACAGATGAAACCCGACGAGAAGCGGGTGCTTGCCACAATCATTAAGATGATTCGCATGGAGTTGAAAAACAATGACTCTGGTGACTTGACAGACGATATTGTCAGGTCGTACATACAACTCATATTACAGTATTGTCAACGGTTCTACAACCGCCAGTTCCATGAGGTGACGTCAGGAAAGACCGACCTCCTTGTTCGCTTTCGGAAGGTCCTTGAAGAGTATTATGAGAAAAAGCTGCAAATCAAGAATGGCACGCCGAGTGTGGCCTATTGTGCAAGCGAGATGTTTCTCTCTGCCAACTATTTCGGCGATGTGGTCAAAACAGCTACCGGCGATACCGCCTCCCATTACATCCGTCATTTCATCATTGACAAGGCAAAGAGTATGCTCGTGGGCGGACATCAAATAACCGAGACCGCTGACAGTCTCGGCTTTGAGTATCCTCAACATTTCACGCGGATGTTCAGGCTGGAGACGGGAATGTCGCCGTCTCAGTTTCTGAGAAACATCAAATGACATGCGTCAGTGACGGATGTAACGGTCGTCTGTTGTGGGCATCGAGGCCGTATCGTTGATATACCGCTCTACTCTCATGTGAAGGTCATATTTTTCGCGAAGGCAGGCAAGCGATCTCATCATTGACGAGGCGTGATGGACGTCAATAGCCTCTTGGCTACTCCAACTGTCAATGAGTAAAACGGTCTCTGGGTCTGACAGCGAAAGGAAATAGTCATAGCGGAGATTGCCCTTCTCATGACGGATGGAATCGGCAATGCCGCTGGCTTCCATCTCTTCCACGAATTTTCTTGCACTACCGTTCTTTCCGGTATAATAAAGGTTGACGATGATGGCCTTGGCTGACTGCTTGCATGTTGTCGCCGCAACTTGTGATTGGGCATGTAAATCCGTTGTGCAAGAGAGTAGCATAATGAATGCTCCAAATAAAGTCTTCATGCTGATGTTCATAAATGTATTCTGCTATTATGTTCGGTGCAAAGGTAATGAAGTTTTTCGAATGGAAGAATACCGAATAATGGGATATATTAACCAGATTAACGGAAAAGGATTCTGCAAATGGCTATAAGAAGCAACTCAATGAAGAAGTGTGGTAAGAAGCATCATGCGAGCATACAGTGCATCTAAGGACTGCTTCTGTAAGTCAGTGGTGTTACTTCCTTCTGTTTCCATAAATAACAAACGGATGTTTAATATGTTCTCTTGACCACAAGGAGAAATAAAGGTGGCACAGTGGATATTTTGTGTTACCGGAAATATCCATTGCACCGAAGGTTTTGGGGGTAGATCTTCGTGGCGTCCAGTTACATACTTCTGCACCTAAGCCCACAAGGTAACAATTAGATTCTAAAAGAAATGAAGTAGAAACTGAGTAAGAATAACAAGCTTGTAGGGGAAAAGCTTTGTTTTTTCAATCTTTTTTATTATCTTTGCAACCAAAGGTCTGTGAATGCCTTTGTCACAAGCCGCTGCTCTTCCATATTCTAACAGCTTTTCCATCTTCAATTATCTAAGATTATGCTAAAGAAAATAATACATAACCCTACTTTTACCAAGAATGTGGCTAATCCGGGAATCGTCGTACTGGTGCTACCCTCACCGCTCTCTGCATTGTTTCACGTAAAGGTCAACAATTGGCTGACCTTTGAGCAATCGTTTATCTACAAGAATCTCTCTTGCCGATGAGGCCAACTCCCGATGCCGACAACGGTACACAATACATTCCAGTGACTTACTATTTCGATGGACGCGCGGGCTACGACATACAATATCTCAGTAAGGATGAGATTATCGCCGACGTACTCAGAGAGTATGGCAGATACATCTGTTCGATCAGCGGCAACAGAAACGCCATGGTCTTTGTTGACAAGAAGTCCCTATGACACAGGCAAGCACTGACAACTTTGTTTATTTAGCAACCCTTTATTTATGATACATTACCAACAAAAGATACGGCAGCAGATTGTGATACCTGCCATGCAGTTCATCAACCAGGAGAAATCCGGTGGCATCGTCTTAGGACTTGCCGTAGTGCTGGCACTGGTGCTGGCCAACAGCCCGCTAAGAGTTGACTATGCCCACTTTCTCCACCACCATTTCGGCTTTGTCGTGGATGGTCAGCCCTGCCTCAACTTCTCGCTGGAGCACTGGATCAACGACGGACTGATGTCCATGTTCTTCTTTGTCGTAGGACTGGAACTCAAGCGGGAATTCATTGGTGGTGAGCTGCGCGACTTGCGCAAGGTCACACTCCCCGTGGCAGCCGCTATCATGGGCATGGTCTTCCCAGCACTCCTCTATCTTGTCTTCAACGGCGGCACCCCTGTGGCCCACGGGTGGGGAATCCCCATGGCCACTGACATTGCCTTTGCCCTGGCAGTGGTCTATCTATTGGGTGACCGCGTGCCGGTGTCGGCAAAGGTGTTTCTCACCACACTGGCCATTGTCGACGACTTGGGCTCTGTGCTCGTCATCGCCCTATTCTATACCTCGCAACTCTCCATTTTCAACCTGATCGTGGGTTTGGCTTTCCTGGTCGTGATGTTTGTGGGCAACAAGATGGGCGTGAAGTCGATCTGGTTCTACGGCATCTTGGGCATTGGCGGTGTGTGGACAGCATTTCTGCTCTCCGGCATCCATGCCACGATAGCCGCCGTGCTCTCTGCCATGGTCATCCCCGCTGACTCGCAGATCAGCGAGGACTCGTTTGTGGCCCGCATGAGGAAGCTCACCCGCCGCTTCGACGAGGCGGAATCCAACGACGTGAGGACATTGGAGCCTGACCAGGTTGAGATCATCGCCCGTGTGAAGACCGATGCCAACCAGGCCCTGCCACCCCTGCAACGCCTTGAGCACAGCCTACACCCCTTCGTGTCGTTCTTCGTCATGCCCGTCTTTGCCTTGGGCAACGCGGGCGTATCATTTGTTGACATGGATCTGGCACAGCTCTTCGACAACCACATCGCCATAGGCGTGATGCTGGGACTGCTTGCCGGCAAGCCCCTTGGCATACTCTCCTCGGTATGGCTGATGGAACGGCTGGGACTGGGCCGACGCAGCAAACAACTCACCTGGCGGCGACTCACCGGACTGGGCTTTCTGGCTTCCATAGGATTCACCATGTCGATGTTTGTCACTACGCTGGCCTTCAACTCTGTCGAAGCCTATAGCCAGGCTAAGATCGGCATCTTTGCCGCATCGATCCTCGGCGGCATCATCGGCTACAGAATACTCTCACAGAGGTAATCAATACCACGTCATCAGTGTGCTCACCGCCACGGTCTACTTTCTGCTGCCCCCTTTGAACGAGGCTCTGTCCGAGCTCCTTGCCCGCACCTCTCCCACGCTCTACGACATGCTGATCGCACTTTGCGGTGGTGCGGCCGGCATTCTCACCCTATCTACTATGGACAAGGATAATGTCATTCCGGGCGTTGCCGTCCCACAGCCCTCATGCCGCCGCTCTGTACAGCGGGTTACGGACAGGTCATGGGAGAGGTGCACCGGATAAGCCCTGTGTTTGGAGGAGAAAATCCATTTACAACCACCGAAGATATCCACTGAGCCTTTGTGGCTCAGTGAAATATAGTTCGGTCATTGAATGTTAGTACTGCGGATTTTCCACACACACTTCTTACGCTTACTAAAAGCATTGCTTAGAATTCAACAGCCCAAACTGACAAAACCGGTACCATCAGACTAAACTGACTAAAATATTTCATTTCTCTGTATTTATAGGTATGCCGTTCATGTGGTCTGCTGAGACATTCATCCCCACAGAAATTATAACCGTAGCCTACAATATCATGATGATGATTCTGATTAGTATGTTCTGCTATTTCGTTTTTCGGCAGGACGACATACTGAAAGCATTGGCATGTCTGGACAAGGAGGAAAAAGAGAAGAAGCCGGAGAAGAGCTATGGATAAGAGCTATGACGTCGAAGAACGTTCCCGAAGGCTTTTCCCAATGAAAAGGTGTATCTATATTCAAAGCTGAACATCGTGGAACTGGCGATAGCCGTGGGAATAACCCGCACAAAAAGGACTGTCTTGTGAGCAGTTCCGTGTATCAGAGCAGAAGCGGAGTCGATTAAGCAAACTGAATGTTCTTTGTCTCCTTCTTAGCCTTCTGTATGCGAAGAAAATGCTTAAAATAATTGCATTCTACTGAAAATTTGTCGAAAGAACCGTCAGCGGGGCGTTCAACTCGTCCACAGTTTTTCGCTATTTTCTTAATTTCTTTCATAATAGTGTCCTCTTACGTTTACTTGCTTTTTGTTTGCTGGTGCAAAGATACCAACAGTTTCAGTTTCTTGCAAGAAGGCACATAAAAGTAAGACTCTTACTTAGAGGTAACTATTGCTGATAATCAATCTGTTACGGAAAACAATTTTATACTTGTTTAGCACTATTCAATCCATATTTTTTGATTAATGGACAACGAAGCTATGTTCATAGAATATTCTCTATCTCCATCAGCTTGTCTACGATGTAGTTCGGTTGTCTGTCCAAGGTATGTGGATCAACATTCCAACGGTTGAAGAAGATGGTGTCTAATCCAGCATTGATGGCTCCGGCAATATCTGTATCGTAGTGATCACCTATCATAATAGTCGTTTCGCGCTGAGCACCAGTCTTGGTGAAGGCGTAGTCAAAGAACTCCTTGCGGGGTTTATTGGCACCGGCATCCTCACTGAGAATGACGGTCGAGAAATAGCCCTCCAATCCTGCGGACTTCAATTTGCGGAATTGAACCTCGTGGAAGCCGTTGCTGCAGATATGCAGCCGATAACCTTTACCTCTGAGATAGTTCAAGAGCTCCTTCGCTCCCGGTACGGTACCAGGCTCTTGCGATATGATATCGCCATAGCGACCGCTGGCGGCAACGCACCACTTTGAGGTAACCCACGACGCGTCGCCGCCACATGCCTTCACCATCTCCGTAACCGGCCTGCGATACCGCTCCACAATCAGCGTGTCACGGTCTATCTCGCCATGGGCATACTTCGCCCACACATCGACGTTAGTTGCAAAGTACGCGTCTCTGAACGCCTCGTAGGACGGCATAATCTTCTTCCAATGCCGTTCGTCGAAGAGCTTCTTCAGCGCAATCATACTGTTGCCGTGAGTGTCGTACAGCGTGTCGTCAAAGTCTATGAACAAGTCTTTATATATCATTGCTTGAAATGTTTTGATGCACTCGCACTTTATTCTCATCGGTCAGATGCGTTTGTGTAAGTTCTTGATGGTAATGTTTACAATAATACGAAATAGGAATAGTAGACAACAACGATCCGACAACAGACGCCACTGGTATAATAAGAACCAATGGCGACAGACACTTAGATCCGTTGCCGCTTGGAATCATAGTCATATGGCTAAAAAGTAATATGACTGATAATATGACAATATTCACCGAAAACCATATCAAAAGAGTCTGCATCGGCCATGGTTTCTTCCTTAGCCAATACCATATTGCACTCCCAATGACAAGATATGGAACTAAGTATAGCATGGCAAAGCATAAACACAACCCAACAAGTTGCGGGCTTATCACTATTGTCATTGGAGAGGACAAGAATAGCCATGAGGTTGGATTCAGTAGCATGGCAATCATAGAACAGTAAAACATTCTCTGTATGATTGTGCATAATACTGGGTGCCTAGATTTTATGAGAGTATAATATGCAAACTTCATTTCTATTTTTGTCAAGTTTTTATTCATTCAACTATCTTTGCCACTACCTTCCGTGCTCCACCGTCATTGCGGAACTCGCAGAGGTAGATCCCCTGCCATGTGCCAAAATTTAGTCTCTGTGTTACAAGACACTTCCTTATCTTCTTGTATTGCCCGCACTGCCCGTCGTGCAAGGCAGTTGGATAGAAGGCTGGTCCCCATGTTCGTCCGCCGGGAATGTGAAGGCCGACAAGATGGTTGAGGCAAGTCTCTGCCATGGGGCAGCCGGGCACAAAACACACCGGCCATGAGGCCGGCACAATGCCGAAACTAAAGTCGGCATCAGCTTTGACTTTATTCATTTGAGCTTTTTCCTGCAAATATACTATTTTTCCCTTTTATTAATGCCACTGTGGTGAATTATTTTCGAAATCATTGCTCGAAAAACGTCCAGGCACGACGGTAGTCAGCAATGCGTTCTCCAAAATCACTATATATTAAGGTGGCAGGAGAGTGGGGCTTCGTCTTTGTAAAATATATAATCTTGGCTTGTAAAATTACGAGATTGAAGGGATGAAAGAGGAAAGAAGATGCACAAACGCCTACCAATTGTGCAAATTGTTGGCTGTTTTTATGCATTTCGTTTGGTCAAGAAGTAAAATATTAGTAATTTTGCCCCGTTGTTTCGGAAACATTACAAACTTAGTTATATATGAAATTGAACATTGTAGTACTTGCCAAGCAAGTGCCAGACACAAGAAACGTGGGCAAGGATGCCATGACCGCCGAAGGAACGGTCAACCGCGCCGCCCTGCCCGCCATCTTCAATCCTGAAGACTTGAACGCCCTGGAGCAGGCTCTCCGCATCAAAGATCTCGACCCGGAGAACGTCAAGGTGGGCATCGTCACCATGGGTCCTCCGCGTGCTGGAGAGATCATCCGTCAGGGACTCTACCGCGGTGCAGACTGCGGCTGGTTGCTTACCGACCGCAAAAGCGCGGGCGCAGACACCCTCGCCACCTCTTATTTTCTGTCCAAGGCCATTGAGAAGATCGACAAGGAAGTCGGCCATGTTGACATCGTGCTCGGAGGTCGCCAGGCCATCGATGGCGATACAGCCCAGGTGGGTCCCCAGGTGGCTCAGAAACTCGGCCTCAACCAAGTGACCTACGCTGAGGAAGTGCTCAAGATCGAGGATGGCAAGGCTACAATCCGCCGCCATATCGACGGTGGCGTAGAAACCGTGGTGGCTCCTCTGCCCGTGGTGATCACCGTCAACGGATCAGCCGCTCCCGCACGCCCCTGCAATGCCAAGCGCGTGATGAAATACAAATACGCTACCTGCCCCATGGAGCGCAAGGGCGACGAGCCTTGGAGCGCCCTCTATGAGACACGCCCCTACCTGACACTCGGACAGTGGAGCATCGCCGACTGCGGTGCCGACTACGAACAGTGCGGTCTCGCCGGCTCACCTACTAAGGTAAGCGCCGTGAAGAGTATCGTCTTCCAGGCTAAGGAGAGCCAGACCCTCACCAGCTCCGACGCTGACATCGAGGGACTCGTGAAAGAATTGTTGGACAAAAACATTATTGGCTAATCAGGATATGAACAACGTATTTGTATATTGCGAAGTAGAGGGCACCACCGTACAGGAGGTCTCTCAGGAACTTCTTACCAAAGGTCGTAAATTGGCCAATCAGTTAGGCGTTGACCTCGAGGCCGTTGTGGCCGGCACCGGCATCAAGGGCAAGGTCGAGGACCAGCTGCTGCCCTATGGCGTGGACAAGCTCTATGTGTTCGACGGTAAGGGACTCTTCCCCTATACCTCGGCTCCCCATACCGATATCGTGGTGAAGCTCTTCCAGGAGCAGAAACCGCAGATCGCCCTCATGGGCGCTACCGTCATCGGTCGCGACCTCGGCCCCCGCGTGTCAGCAGCCCTGACCTCCGGACTGACCGCTGACTGCACCCAGCTGGAGATCGGCGACTACGACGACAAAAAGAGCGGCAAGCACTACACTAACATGCTCCACGCCATCCGTCCTGCTTTCGGCGGAAACATCGTGGCAACCATCGTCAACCCCGACCATCGTCCGCAGATGGCTACCGTGCGCTCCGGCGTGATGCAGAAGGCTCTCTATGAGGGCAAAGCCAAGGGCGAGGTAGTATATCCCGATCCCAAAGACTATGTCTCTCCCACCTCCTACGCCGTGCAGGTCATCGACCGCCACGTAGAGGCTGCCAAGAACAATCTCAAGAGCGCTCCGATCGTCGTGGCCGGTGGTTACGGTATGGGCTCGAAGGAAGGTTTTGACATGCTCTTTGAACTCGCTAAGGAACTCCACGGAGAGGTAGGTGCCAGCCGCGCCGCCGTCGACGCCGGATGGGTAGACCACGACCGGCAGATCGGTCAGACCGGTGTCACCGTGCATCCTAAAGTATACATTGCCTGCGGCATCTCTGGACAGATCCAGCACATCGCCGGCATGCAGGACGCCGGCATCATCATCTCGGTCAACAGCGATCCCGACGCTCCCATCAACGCCATCGCTGACTATGTCATCACTGGCACGGTGGAAGAGGTGATTCCTAAACTCATTAAGTATTACAAGCAGAACACCAAGTAATCATGGTAGACGTAAAGAAATTAGAATATTACCTCAACAGTCCTCTCATGAAGAGAATCGTTGAGCTGAAAGAAAGAAACTTCGCCGACAAAGACCAGTTCGAGGACGCTCCCGTCAACTACGACGACGCCATCGAGAACTATAAGCGCATTCTGGCCATCACCGACGACGTGGCCAAGACTATCATCGAGCCTAACTCGGAAAGCGTGGATCTGGAAGGACCCCACCTCGAAAACAACCGCATGGTCTATGCCAGCAAGACTTACGAGAACCTCGACGCTACCCGCAAGGCTGGTCTGTGGGGTATATCCATGCCACGACGCTTCGGTGGTCTGAATCTGCCCATCACTGTCTTCTCCATGCTCTCAGAAATGGTGTCTGCCGCTGACTCTGGCTTCCAGAACGTATGGAGTCTGCAGAGCTGTATTGACACGCTCTATGAGTTTGGCACACCCGAGCAGCAAGCAAAATACATTCCCCGCATCTGCCAGGGTGAGACCATGTCTATGGACCTCACTGAGCCCGACGCCGGCTCAGACCTGCAACGTGTCATGCTCAAGGCTACACAGGACGCTGACGGCACATGGCGACTCAATGGCGTGAAACGCTTCATCACCAACGGCGATTCCGACATCCACTTGGTACTGGCCCGCTCCGAGGAAGGCACACGCGACGGACGCGGTCTGTCAATGTTTATCTACGATAAGCGCGACGGCGGCGTCGACGTGCGACACATCGAGAATAAGCTCGGTATCCACGGCTCTCCTACCTGTGAGCTCGTCTACAAGAATGCCAAGGCTGAGCTCTGCGGCGATCGCAAGTTGGGTTTGATCAAATATGTGATGAGCCTGATGAACGGTGCCCGTCTGGGTATTGCTGCACAGAGTGTCGGACTCGAGCAGGAAGCCTACGACCAGGCACTGGCCTACGCCAAGGAGCGCGCACAATTCGGTAAGAAGATTATCACCTTCCCTGCCGTCTATGACATGCTCTCTCGCATGAAGGCAAAGATCGACGCTTCACGCGCCGTGCTCTATCAGACAGCCCGCTATGTCGACATCTACAAAACGCTGGAGGATATCTCACGCGAACGTAAGCTCACTCCCGAGGAGCGCAAGGAGATGAAGAAATACAGCCGTCTGGCCGATGCCTTCACACCGCTGGGCAAGGGTATGACTTCGGAGTATGCCAACCAGAACGCCTACGACTGCGTCAGCGTTCACGGTGGTTCCGGATTCATCATGGAGTACAAGGCTCAGCGCCTGCTGCGCGATGCCCGTATTTTCTCCATCTATGAGGGTACTACCCAACTTCAGGTGGTCGCTGCCGTGCGCTACATCACTAACGGCACCTATCTCGGCATCATGCGCGAGATGCTCGCCGAAGAAGTCTGCGACTGTATGAAACCGCTCCGTGACCGTGTGGCTAAGCTCGTAGACCTCTACGAGGAGGCTGTAGAGAAGGTCAAGGCTGATGAAAATCAGGATGAGCACGACTTCCTCGCACGCCGCATGTACAACATGACCGGCGACATCATTCTCTCACTGCTGCTCCTGCGCGACGCCACCAACGTGCCCGAGGAGTTTGCCAAGAGCGCCAACGTCTACGTGCGCATGGCCGAAGAGGAGTGCGTGGGCAGCCATGCCTACATTATGAACTTCAAGGCCGATGACCTGAGCAGCTTTGTGGCTGAGTAATCAGCATGTACTGAGCAACTCTGAGGTTGGATCTTTCGACCAACCACAATTCTAACTGATATGTCCGCCGCATAGCCAATGCATCCGATGCACAGCCATGCGGCGGATTTGTTTTGTATATTCACTGGTGACATTGACAAACATTATTCTAACATGATGTGACTTTTCACTGATAAAACATCGAAAAGTCGCTCTCTTTCAAATATTATGTGTAACTTTGCGGCATATTTATGAGCTTATGAAATCATTACGAGAGATATACCGCATTGGCAAAGGGCCCTCATCGAGCCATACCATGGGTCCACAGAAAGCAGCACAACTCTATCTGAAACAACACCCCGAGGCAGAAGCCTTCCGGGTGACACTCTTTGGCTCGCTCGCCGCCACAGGAAAAGGGCATATGACCGACGTAGCCATCAAGGAGGTTCTCGAACCACAGGGCGTGGTGGAGATTATCTGGAAGCCCGACGTTTTTTTGCCCTTCCATCCCAACGGAATGAAATTTGAAGTGCTCGATGCTCCTGATCCGCAAAAGACATCCGACGATGGTCGTGCCTCGTCGCCGTGGATTGTCTACTCCATCGGTGGCGGAGCATTGTCTGAGGGCGACCATCCCACTGGCATTCTCCCCGACTCACCCGACATCTATCCACTCACCCATTTGGTAGACATCCAGCATTGGTGCGACGACACGGGACGCGCCTATTGGGAATATGTTAAGGAGTGGGAAGACGAGAGCATTTGGGACTATCTCCATGTCGTTTGGGAAGCCATGAAAGCAGCTGTGGAACGTGGTATCAAACACGACGGACGCCTGCCAGGGCCACTAAACTTGCAGCGCAAGGCCCCCACCTATTACGTCAAGGCCCAAGGCTATAAACAGAGCCTTCAGACACGTGCCCTTGTCTATGCCTACGCATTGGCTGTCAGCGAGGAAAACGCCAGCGGAGGCACCATTGTCACGGCTCCCACCTGCGGCGCCTGTGGTGTCATCCCTGGCGTGCTCTACCATCTTTGGGAAGGGCATGACTTCTCCGAGCGCCGCATCCTCCACGCTCTTGCCACAGCCGGACTGGTGGGTAATATCGTCAAAGAAAACGCCAGCATCTCCGGCGCCGACGTAGGATGTCAGGGCGAGGTCGGCGTGGCCTGCGCCATGGCTTCGGCAGCCTCCTGCCAACTCTTCGGCGGTAGTCCCGCTCAGATAGAGTATGCCGCAGAGATGGGATTGGAACATCACCTGGGCATGACATGCGACCCCGTATGCGGACTGGTGCAGATTCCCTGCATCGAGCGCAACGCCTTCGCCGCCACGCGCGCCCTCGATGCCAACCTCTATGCCTCGTTCAGCGACGGCAAACACCGCGTCAGCTTTGACAAGGTGGTGGAGGCCATGAGACAAACCGGACACGACCTGCCCTCGCTCTACAAAGAGACATCGGAAGGCGGCTTAGCAAAAATCAGTATCAATAATAATCCCGACAAAGCCTTATGAGAAAGATCCTTTACCTGCTCATACCTGTCATCATCTTCTCGCTGATGACCACATCCTGCCGCATGGCACCCAAGGAAGAACTCGGCGACACCGTGGCCGCTAAGGTTTTCGAGCCCATCGACACTGCTGCCTTGCATCGCAAACAGGCCGCAAAGATGAAAAATATCAAAGACAGTGCCGACATCTTCTATGTAGGACCAGCCACTGATCAGAAGAACCTGCAGCTCATTAGCTATCCCAGCCGACGCGATACCCTTACGATGGGCCGTACACGACACATCAAGAGAACTGGATCGATCGACGTCGGTCATACTGTGCGCATAGAGCTATGGACAAAGGGTAAGGACACACTCGTATCAAAAATCGAAGAGTATCGACCTCCCGTGAAAGCAGCAAAGAAACAATAACAACAAAAAGAATACTTTGTGAGGACGGAGGTAATCTCTGTCCTCACAAATCTTTGAAATGACAAAATTTAAAGAAAAGCACCACCAAACATAAAAAAGATGTCCTTTTTCTTTTGGGTTTCACAAATATTGTCTATATTTGTAACCAAAAGTATATAAATGACGTGGCTTGTATTTCTTTTAGAGTTTCTTGCAGTATGCACGACTGCAGCGGGAGTCACCCTGCTCATCAACTTCTTGGGACAAAGAAGTGAAAAGACCAGGTTGAAGCTCGACCATGCGCAAGAGCTTAATAAGAAACGTCTCGACAAGGCACTCAAAGCACTCAACACACAAGCCGTGTGGGAGAAAGACCACGACGATTTGGTGGCTCGCTTTGACTATCAGAGCGGACATTTCCGTGTGAGACTGGAGAAGAATTCCATTTACACCCGCCTTTTCTATTTCTACTTCTTCGACACACCGGTCAGCTATCTCGAGCCCGTGCGTAGTCTTTGCAACCAATGCAACCTTAACGCCGAGAGTTGCCGCATCGTATACACCGTCAACGAAAAAACTGGAAAAGTGGACCTGCATATCGTTGACACCCTCACACTCCACGACGACGATGCTATTCACAACTTGCGCAAGGAGCTCAGTAGCATCTTCTATTGGCAGGCGCTGTTTGTTCAGCAATACAGCGAGTTGAAACCCTCCACAAGACATATCAGCAACCACGACACGGAGAAGCAGGGTGCTGAATGGCAACATGAGTTCTTCCTCATACGTGAGCAGGAGATGATGCACCAAAGCGAAGGGCCCAACTGGCACGAGCAGGAAGGCTCAGAGTTTAACCTCAACAACCTTCTCTCGGTCGCACTGGGACTTTCATCCGTGCAACCTGTCAGTTTGGATATTTGTCGGGGCGACAAGGTCGAACATCACGACAACGCCGATGAGATTCTCTCCTACCCCATTCATCAGGCCATCATCAAAGACGAGAAAGTCACCACCCCGTCCGCCATGCTGCGGCTTAGCTTCACCCATCCAGCAGAATCTTCTATCCGCCAGCAGCTTATCATAGATGTGGAAGATGAAGGTCAATCGACTGAAACCATATACTATAGGGTCACGCTATGCCTCATCCCCACCCTTTTAACGCAGGATCTCCTGGTGGAAAGCAATGACCATCAGAAGACTACTACAAGTCTCCTGCTCGGTTATGACCGCAAGGGTAAGAAAAATGTTCAGGAGAAATACAACTACATTTGGAAAGAGACAATGGCCAAACAGCAGCAAGGAAGCACGGACCAACTCAGCAGCGATGATAAGTTATTTCTGTTCCTGCAATCGCCGGAACTCAGACAACTCTTCATCGAAAGTAAGGATCTCATCAACGAGAAACGATACTACGAAGCGATCCGAAGGCTAGAGCCGGTATACCAGATATTGGCAAAAGCAAGTGGAGATATGGCACCTCAGGAGCTCAATTACTATTTCGAGGTAAGCTATCTACTTGGCTCATGCTATACATTCTTGGGACGATACAAAGAAGGAATATTCTACCTGCAACCCCTGATCAGAACACGGCGCATCAATTACACAGAGATGTATATCAACTGCCTGGTCAACTTGCACGACGGCAACGCAATGAGATTCATCAATAGGTTGTTAGGGGATATCGTGCCACCAATGGTGAATGAAGATGCAGATGATGAAGAAGACTATCCTGATGAACAGCAATCCGAAAAGTCCTTCATCAACTTTCTCAAACGTCGGAAAGCCTATCTCCTCGTGGAAATGAAGGAATATGATGACGCTGAAAAGCTCCTCAAGAAAATGCTCGATGAGCCTGACAGCAGCGACTTTGCTCTGCAAGAGTTGGCATTCATTCAGAAAAACAAAGGTAAATAAAAACATACAACAACACACAGCAAGGACTATCCTGCTGACTCACAACATCATCAAGAAAAATGTACTATATACAAAAGAATTTTGAAATTTCAGCCAGCCATCATCTCAAACTGACTTACAGCAGTAAATGCACTCAAGTGCATGGACACAACTGGCATATCACCGTCTACTGCAAAGCACGGGAGCTCAACGAAAATGGCATGGTCGCTGACTTTGGACACATCAAACAACTCATCCACGGGCGCCTCGACCATCAAGACATCAACGAGGTGTTACCCTTCAACCCCACCGCTGAGAATATTGCACGATGGATTGTCGACGAAGTGCCCAACTGCTATAAAGCTGTGGTCCAGGAAAGTGACAACAACATCGCATGGTATGAAAAAGACGAAGACTAAATAATATAATAACAAGAACAAGATAACGATTATCATCATATGAAGAAGTATCGGATCAACGAGATCTTCTACAGTCTGCAAGGCGAAGGACACAATACAGGGCAGGCGGCTGTTTTCATCCGTTTCAGCGGCTGCAACCTCCACTGCACGTTTTGTGACACTGATTTCACAGAGTATACGCCGATGACACTCGACGACATCGTGCGCCACTTAGCCGACTTTCCAAGCCCCCAGTCAACGGGGGTGAGTCTTTGGTGCATTCTCACAGGTGGCGAGCCTTCGCTGCAAGTTGACGATGAACTTGTCGGCCGCCTCCATCAATTAGGCTATCGCGTAGCCATGGAGAGTAATGGCACGCATCAGCCTCCTGTAGGATTGGACTGGCTGACAGTCTCACCCAAGATCCAGCCAATCGTGAAGCAATGCAATGAGTTGAAAGTGGTCTTCGACGGCAAGGAACCGCCCAGCGACTTCGGTATTAAAGCCCTGTACTATTATCTTCAGCCTTGTGACACCGGAGACAGCGAGCAGAATAAGCACATTGTGCATCAGTGCATCAAATATATCAAACAGCATCCCCGCTGGCAACTCTCACTGCAAACGCATAAGATGGTGGGGATAGAGTAATACAAAGCCCTCCCACCCCTTACCAAGCCTCACCCTCCAGCACTTTCTACAAGGAAGAGAGGGGAGTAATATGTTTCAAGAAGTGTTTAGGCGCGAATAAGAGAATGGGTAATTCAATATTAAATCATTCAAATTAGACAATTCATCACTCAACATTCAACATTCAACATTAAATAATTCTTCACTCAACATTCAGAAATGCTCATTCTTCACTGGTTAGGAGTAGGTATTTACACCTTGATCGTGTTGGTAGTCATGCTCAAGGTGCTAATGGACAACCGGCAGCCGTCCAAGACCATGGCATGGTTGCTAGTGCTTTGGTTCATCCCTTTGCTTGGCATCATCCTCTATTTCTTCTTTGGACAAAACACGCGCAAGGAAAGAATGATCAGCCAGCGGTCGCTTGACCAGTTGACCAAACGAGCCATGTTGGAGTTTGCCGAGCAACGCGATCTGCGCATTCCCGACACCTATCGTCCGCTGATGTCGCTCTTTAAAAACCAGAGTATGGCCCTGCCCTTTAAAGACAACGAAGTGGAGATCTATACCAGCGGCTATGAGTTTTTTCCCTCATTGCTCCACGAGATTAGCAAGGCCCGCGACCATATCCATATCGACATCTTCATCTTTGCCGACGATGCCTTGGGCAACCTCATCGCCGACGCCCTCATCGACAAAGCCAAGGAAGGAGTGGAAGTGCGCGTCATCTACGACGATGTGGCCTGCTGGAAGGTGCATGGTAGCTTCTACGAGCGTATGCGCGATGCTGGCATCGATGTTCACGCTTTCATGCCTGTGAAATTCCCTGCCTTCACCTCCAAAGTCAACTACCGCAACCACCGCAAACTGGTGATCATCGACGGAAAAGTGGGATTCATCGGTGGCATGAACTTCGCTACGCGCTATGTCAAAGGTACAGGTAAGCTTGCTTGGCGCGATACCCATCTCAAGGTGACCGGAGGAGCCGTCTATGCCATTCAACGTGCTTTCCTCGTCGACTGGTATTTCGTCGACCGCACGCTGGTCACCGATCGGAAATACTATCCAGAACTCGACATGCGCATCTCCAACGACTGTCTCGCGCAGGTAGTCACCAGTAGTCCTATCTCTCCCTGGCCAGACATCATGCAGGGCTATGTACGCGTATTGCTCGAAGCCAAGCACTACGTATATATGGAGAGCCCTTATTTTCTCCCTACCGAGCCCATCCTCTTTGCCATGCGCACGGCAGCACTGGCCGGTGTCGACGTCAGACTGATGATACCCTTGAAGAGTGACTCACATATTGTAGACCGTTCGTCCATATCTTATGTCATGGAGACATTGGAAGCAGGAGTGAAGGTATATCTCTACAAGGCAGGATTCAACCACTCCAAGATTATGGTCAGTGACGACAGCCTTTGCACATGCGGCAGCACCAACGTGGATTTCAGAAGCTTTGAACACGACTTCGAGTCAAACATCTTCTTCTATGACCGCGAAATGGCACTGCGCATGAAAGAGGTCTTCCTCAACGATCAAGCCAATAGTCTGCTGATCGATGAGGTGCGTGAGGTGGAACATCAGAGCTTTTTCAGCCGGCTGTGGGAGAGCATTCTCCGAGTTGTCAGCCCACTGATGTAGCCTACCCTGTTACCAACAGTTCCAAACGAAGCTATCCGATCGTGATCACATATTCACTCATAAAGCTCGATCCCGGAAGCAATTGGTTGACGAGATACTTGTCACGTAATTCTCCATCGAAATCTTCAACATCGGTCACGCCATACCACGGCTCAATACAGATGAAGGGCGCATTCTTTCCGCCCGGACTCCAAATGCCAAGAGCTGGGGCCTTGGTTTGAACAGTCACAACTGCCTCTCCTTCAGTATCCAACAGTTCTATCTTCCTGATCTGACTATGATCAAATACCAGAGCGTCATTGTCGAAGCTGTGCATGTCAAAGGCCCACACACCTTTGTCGGTCTTTACTTCCTCATGGCGCGCACGGTCCAGACAACCTTGCCCTGCCAGAAAACGCCGGATCGGTTCTGCGTTATCGAAGCGGAGACGACCGCGAAGAGGCTCTCCCTGCTTCATGTCAGGTACATTGAAGGCCGGATGTCCTCCCACCTGAAACCAAATAGTCTTGTCGTCGGTATTCTCCACGTGCCAAACCACGTGCAATTCATTTTCCTTCAACCGGTAGCTCACGGCAAGATTGAAATGGAAAGGATATTTTTTCAGAGTCTCCGCCGAGTCGTGCAGGGCAAAGACCACCTGCTCGTCGCCTTTGGCGATCAGATGGAAATCCATGTCACGCGCAAAGCCGTGGCGGGACAAAGGATAGTCCTTGCCGCCCACATGATACACACCATTCCACAGACTGCCCACAATGGGAAAGAGTATCGGTGAATGGCGCCCCCAGTATTTGGGATCGGCCTGCCACAAATATTCTTTACCTTGTGCATCCTTCACACTGACCAACTCAGCACCATGGTCAGCTATTTCCACTGTGAGTTGTGAATTCTTAATCTGCTCCATTGTTCTCAATAATTAGTTAACTCATAGCAAAGTTATGAAAAAGTATGTTGATGAACAAGAGAATATGATAATATCTCATAAAAAATGAGTAACTTTGCACACGATATTACATTTATTGTTTAGTCAATAGGTTACCAATCATTTATTAAGACAGTATTCATGGAAGGGAACACTACAGAAAACAGTACGTCGACAAAGGAGTTAACCCGCAAGCTCGACTTGCTGTTGCGTACCGGTGAGATTTTGATGGACAGCAGTGCAGACACCAGCCGTGTGAAGCGCAACATGGAGCGTACGGCGGCTTTTCTCGGATTGCCAAAAGAGAACCTGCATGTAGAGATGGACTACTACATGCTGCAGGTGAATCTCAGCGACGAGACACACTCTTACTCTAAGATGCGTCGATGCGACAAGCATGCCATCAACTTCTACGCCATTCAGGAGATCAGCAAACTCTCGTGGCGCGCTATCAAAGAGGACTACTCGCTCGACAAGTACAGCGAGGAACTGGAGAAGATTGCAAACGGCCCCCACTACTACAGCGAGTGGATAATCGCCATCTGCGCCGGTTTTGCCTGCGGTGGCTTCTGCGTGCAGTTCGGTTGCGACTGGACTGCTTTCTTCTACGCTTCTCTTGCTGCAATTCTTGGCAACCGCCTGCGTATGTGGCTCAACAAGAAAGGCTCCAACAGCTATTTCAATATAGGTGTGGCCGCCTTTGTCTCCACGCTCATTGCTTGGCTCACTACATTTCTCTCTACACCGGCCGTTGCCACGCATCTGCCTGAGTGGCTCGCTACGGTGCTCCATTCCAATACTCCTTACCATCCCTTTATGGCCTGCGCACTGTATATCGTGCCTGGAGTGCCGCTGATCAACTTTGTCAACGACATGCTTGACAACCATATCGAGAACGGACTCATCCGAGCCACCAACACCATGCTCATGGTCATGGCTATGAGTTTCGGTATCGCGTTGGCTATCAAAGTCTGCGGGCAGGACAATTTTGTCAAGGATCTGAGCATGATTCCACACAACAGTTTCATTTCCTACGCCGTTGCCGCCGCCATTTCTGGTATGGGATTCGCCACCATCTACAACACCCCAAAGCGCCTCATGCCTTGGATAGCCTGCGGTGCCATCATTGCCGTGTGCTCGCGTAACTTTGTCAACCTCGGCCCCGCCAACCATAACATCGGGTTGGGCCAGGGTCTGATGATTGGCTCACTCGTGGGCTCAGCACTCATCTCTGTCATCAACATCAAGATGGTGCACAAGCTCCATACGCCTCATCAGATCATCACCATACCAGCTGTCATCCCGATGATTCCTGGCGTGCTGATGTATCGCGGTCTCTATGGACTCATCGACATGCAGGGTATCGTGGGCGAAGTGACTTTTGCCGCTCACAACGCTATCAACGGCTCTCTCGTCATCATCGTCATCGCCATGGGCGTGGCCATTCCCAACATCTTCGCCCGAAAATGGATCGCACCTAACCGCAAGCGCAAGCTTAACCAGCTCATCGAGGAGCGCAAAGCCAAGGGCAAGTTTGTCGATCTCTGCGAGTGTGAGACGAAATAACCGTCAACAACCATCATGCTAAAAATAGAAGATATTCGTGATAAGCGCATCGCCGTGCTGCTCTCCGGGGGTGTAGACAGCTCTGTAGTTGTCTACGAACTCGCCCGGATGGGCCTGTACCCCGACTGCTTCTACATCAAGATTGGGCCTGAGGAAAAGGAGGAGTGGGACTGCAACTCCGAAGAGGACTTAGAGATGGCTACCGCTGTGGCCGCCCGCTTTCATTGCCGTCTGCAAGTAGTGGACTGCCATAAGGAATACTGGAGTCAGGTGACGCGCTACACCATGGAAAAGGTAAAGGCAGGGTTCACCCCCAACCCCGACGTGATGTGCAACCGGCTCATCAAGTTCGGGGCATTCGACGAGAAGATGGGGCACGACTATGACCTCATCGCCACAGGCCACTATGCACAAACCGAGTGGATCGACGGCCGCAAATGGCTCACCACCAGTCCCGACCCTGTAAAAGACCAAACCGATTTCCTGGCGCAGATCTACAATTGGCAACTGCAAAAGGCTATCTTCCCTATCGGGCACTTCGTCAAGGACGAGGTGCGCGAGATTGCTGAGCGTGAGCATCTCATCAATGCCAAGCGCAAGGACTCGCAGGGCATCTGCTTCCTGGGAAATATAGACTACAACGAGTATGTTCGTCGCTATCTCGGTGAGAAGCCCGGCGACATCATCGAATGGGAGACGGGTAAACGCATCGGCGAGCACCGCGGACTGTGGTTCCACACCATCGGGCAACGCAAGGGACTGGGGCTCGGTGGCGGTCCATGGTTCGTCGTCAAGAAAGACGTAGCCAACAACATTCTCTATGTCAGCCACGGCTATGACCCGCAAACAGCCTACAAACAGGACTTCACAATCCACGGCTTCCATTTTCTCACTACAGAAGTGGACCAACCCCGTGTGACATTCAAGATCCGTCACACACCGGAGTATCTCACCGGCTCTGTGGAGCATGCTGGCGAAGGTCGCTACATCATCCATGCCGATAAGAAAATCCATGGTGTGGCTCCCGGACAGTTCTGCGTGGTCTACGACGAACAGCACCACCGCTGTTTTGGCTCGGGTGAGATTGAGATGGAATGAATAAAAGGTAAAAATAGAAAGTGATAGTATAGCGGGGATCACCAGTAAAACAAAGACTCACTTCATGAACAGACTTTCTTTATTACTTATTGTATTTTATTTGTCTCTAAGCTTTTCAAATATGCATGCAGAGACGATCACGGGACGATGGACGGCCCAAAAAGCCAACAAGTGGTATGCACAATACCCTTGGATGGCTGGGTGTGATTATATCCCCGCCAATGCCGATAATCAGATAGAAATGTGGAGCAAGACCACCTACGACCACGCCACCATTGACAAAGAACTGGGATGGGCTGAGCAGTTGGGCTTCAAGACACTGCGTGTATTTCTAAGCAGTGTGGTCTACGCCCACGATCCAGAAGGATTGAAGACGCGGATGAATGACTTTCTCTCCGTCTGTGCCTCTCATGGCATCAAGCCGATGTTTGTCTTCTTAGACGACTGTTGGAATGCGGTGTCTTCATACGGGCTACAGCCTCAGCCGCTCACGGGCGTTCACAACAGCCAGTGGGTACAGGATCCCTCATGCGATCTTCGGTTAGACACAGCAAAGCTCTATCCAAGACTGAAACTCTATGTCCAGGATATTCTCACGACCTTTGGCCACGACGGCCGTGTGCTTATGTGGGACCTCTATAATGAGCCAGGCAACAGCAATCATGGCACAACATCACTGCCCCTGCTGCGCAATGTGTTCATTTGGGCACGTCAATGCCACCCCTCGCAACCACTGACGGCCGGCATCTGGCGTGAGACTACTGATTTCAAGCCGCTCAACGACTTTCAGTTAAGCAACTCCGATATTATCTCTTATCACGACTACCACGACTCCATTCGCCATGAGCAGGAGATCAAGAAACTTCAAGTCCTTGGTCGCCCCTTGGCCTGCACCGAATATATGGCCCGCACTCAAGGCAGTTTCTTCCGCACCATCATGCCCCTGCTCAAACGCCACCGCGTGATAGCCATCAACTGGGGACTAGTCACCGGCAAGACCAACACACGCTATGCCTGGAATGAACCGCACCCTGACGGCAGCGAGCCCGACGTGTGGTTTCACGATATCCTGCGTCCCGACGGATCGCCATACATCCCTCAGGAGGTAGAGTTCATCAAAAGCTTAACCCACTGAGAATAAAAGGAAAATCAGCTTTTCTCCCCCCTGCCCTTTTGTCAACATTCCAAGGAGACTCTCACGAAGATGTCATTTTCCCGCTCTTAGTATCAGTCGCAGGCTCTGCTTATAGTTGACATAGTTCCACATCCAGTTGAGCAGCACGAAGAACTTGTTTTTCACGCCAAGGATCGAGCGCAGGTGCACGACAAGCCACAACAGCCAGGCCGTGAGTCCGCCAAACTTCCATCTGCCTATCTCCGCCACGGCAGCCTTGCGGCCTATGGTAGCCATTGTGCCGGGATTTTTGTAGACAAAGGGCTTCATGTCCTGACCTTGCTCTTTCCGAAGGATATTCCGTGCCACGTTCTGGGCTTGCTGCAACGCCACTTGAGCCAATTGTGGATGACCCAGTGGCCATGCGGCGTCGCCCTCGATGAGACTTTGGTCACAAATAGCAAACACGTTGGTCATGCCTTTCACACGGTTCATACGGTCACAGAGCAATCGTCCCGCATGCCCCACGGCCTCATCCGGCACACCAGCTATGGTGTTGGCTTTCACGCCACTCACCCAGATGACATTAGCCGACTCAATGGTCTCCCCATCTTTCATTCTCACGACACGACCATCATAGTCAGTCACTCGCCAGCCTTTGCACACATGAACGCCCATGCGGGTCAGCTCCTTCTCTGCTAAAGCCGACGACTTCTTGTCCATTGCCTTGAGCAGACGGTCACCAGAGTTGACGAGATAGATATGCATCCGGTCTGCCAAATCAGGATAGTCACGAGGTACTACGTATTTCTTCATCTCGGCCAACGCCCCCGCAATCTCCACACCGGAAGGACCGCCGCCTACGATGACCACATTCATAAATTTCTGCCGTTTGTCCGCGTCTGTCTCCGTTTCCGCCAGCTCCAGATTATGTAGGATATGGTTGCGAAGAGCCATCGCGTCGCCAACAGTCTTCATTGGGAACGCATTGCGCGCAATCTGCTCGTTGCCAAAGAAATTGGTTGTTGCCCCCATGCCCAACACCAAGTAATCGTAGTGAATGGTTCCGATGGAGGTTTGAATAGCTTTTTCTTTTTCGTCGATCGCCTTCACCTCAGCCATACGGAAATAGTAGTGAGGATAGCCTTGAAACAGTCGCCGGATCGGAAACGCTATGTTGCTGGGCTCCAGACCAGCTGAGGCCACCTGGTAGATGAGTGGCGGGAACTGGTTGTAATTGTTTTTGTCAACTACAACTATTTGAAAGCCTGAGTGGCGTAGGCCCATGGCCAGTTTCAGGCCACCCAATCCACATCCCACGATGACCACTCTTGTGCGTTCCCCTCTTCGGATATTGGCTCTCATCGTCCCGCTCCTCAAGTCATTCATGTCATTTTTTCCCATTATTGTCAGCATATTTATGGTTTCACTCCTAATATACTTGCCACAAAAGTTGTGCCGGCCATCTATTATTAGTAATGTGGTCACAATTGTTACCGACCGGTCACCTATGTGCGCTGTTTGTCAGAACAAAAATCACATTTGTTACCGATGGCACGTGTGTGTTCAATACCATGCCGACATGGTATCACTTTTGCAACTATGTCAGTGAAGTCAAAAAGACAAGTAAACAAGTAACAATTAATAGATATAGGATTATGAACAGCAAACTGACTAAGGACATGACAGTCGGCTCCATCGTAGCCGAGGATTTCAATCGCGCACAGACACTTGAACAGATGGGCATAGACTACTGCTGCCACGGCTCCGACACACTGCAGACAGCCTGCGAGAAGCGAGGACTCAACGCCGACGACGTGCTGGCAAAGCTCAACGTAAAAGAAGTTGCTGCTGGGGGCGCTCCCGACTTCGCCAACTGGCCACTGGATCTGCTCCTCGACTATGTGCTGAAAAAGCATCACCGCAACTTCCACCTCCACCACGAAGAGCTCATGCAACTCGTCAGTAAGGTAGCCAGCGTTCATGGTGTCCGCCACCCCGAACTCTTAGACGTGAGAGATGCCGTAGCTGCCTCATTTGAGGAACTCGACAGCCACTTTGCCAAGGAGGAGAACATTCTCTTCCCACAGCTCTATGAAATGTACCGCGCTCAAGAAGAAAATCGCCCTGCAGCTCCCTGCCACTGCGGAACCATCGCCAATCCCATCCGACAGATGATGCTCGAGCACGATGCCACGGGCGAGATGTGGGAACACATCACCGAACTGACACACAACTTCGAGACACCGGCCGACGGCTGCACCTCTTATCATCTCATGAACCAGCAGCTCCGTCAGTTCTTCCTCGATCTCAAGGAGCACATCTCACTGGAGAACAATCTCATCTTCCCGGGATTCCTGCAAATGGAGCAACAGGGAGAGTAATCGACAACTATAGAAGGAGGAGGCTTGGGACCTACCCATAAATTCAAAGACAAGTACTCATTGAAAGGTGAGTTTATTACGACATTTAATAAAAAGGAATCAGAAATATGAAAAAGACACTTATAGTCTACGGATCCACCACGGGCAACTGCCAGGAGTATGCCGAGAAAATAGCCCAGCAACTGGGTGTGAACGAAGTGAAGAATGTAGTCGACGTTGATGCCGATATGTTATCGGCTTACGACAATCTGTTGCTCGGAACTTCGACATGGGGCGCCGGCGAGTTACAGGACGACTGGTACGACGGTGTGGAAACGCTGAAGAGTACCAACCTCAAAGGCAAGACCATCGCTCTTTTCGGTTGCGGTGATGCCAGCGGATACAGCGACACGTTTTGCGGTGGCATGTCTGTACTCTACAATGCCGTGAAAGACAGCGGAGCAAAAATCATCGGGCAGGTGGATGCCGACAGCTACACCTACGATGACTCTGAGTCTGTTGTCGATGGTAAGTTTGTGGGCTTGGCCATCGACAGCTCCGAGGACGAGGATGTCATCGACAACCGCATTGAGAGCTGGACAGCAAGTATCAAAAGCGAACTGTAGACAGACGATAGAGAAGAAGATTGACCTCACACAAAACGTTTACCAACTTACCCAAACGCATCCGGAGCTCATCAGCATAATGGCTTCGCTCAGGTTCAGCGAGATCACAAAGAAAGCTATCCAGCTGTCTGTGTAAGCTGATGACAATTATTCAGGGAGCAGCCATGAGAGGCATCAGCATGGATGCCGTGGTTAAACATGGCGCACAGGATAAAAACAGTGTTGGGAGAAAAGAGCTCATGAACGCGATCCTTTTACAAAAACAAATTAAAAACTCCTGTAATGCAAGGGTCGTCAAGTTCTGGAATTAGTTGATGCCGGCGAGTGGGTCAATGCGTGGAAATTGATTTTGCTGTCTGACAAGCAATCGTTCGCTGCCTAGGAAAAGAGCATTCCCTACGTAGCGAACGATCTTTTTCTATAGCGTTACAATATTGGGAACATCGTTTTAACCTCACAAGAACACTGCTTTAACCTCACAAGAACACAGTTTCGACCCCGTGAGAACACTTATTTGATGCCATAAGAACACAGCCTTGATGCCATAAAAACATAGGTTGCCATCAACAACATCACCGAGAAGAAAAGAAAAAAGACCGCATTTTCGCATCATTATCGATGGAAAATGCGGTCTTTTTTATATACGACTTTACTCTGTATCTTTTTACCTTATTCAGCCTCCCCAGTGGTCTCCTCAGGCTTCATATTTGTGTAGACATTCTGTACGTCGTCGAATTCTTCGAGGCGCTCAACCATTTTGTCGATTGTCTCACGCTGCTCGGGAGTGACGTCCTTCAGATCGTTAGGAATGCGTGTGAACTCAGCACTGGTGATCTCGAAGCCGTTCTCCTCCAAATACTTCTGAATGTCGCCAAAGCTTGTCGGCTCGCCATAAATAGTAATCTCTCCGGACTCGTCATCCACATCGTAGTCATCGTCAACTCCGAAGTCGATCAACTCAAGAATCAGGTCATCCATGTTGGTATCGTCCTTCTTCTTGAAAGTGAATACACATTTGTGGTCAAACAAGAAGCTCAAGGAGCCTTGTGTACCCAAGTTACCATTGAACTTATTGAATACAGAACGCACATCAGCAACCGTACGGGTCGTGTTGTCGGTCAGAGTGTCTACAAAGACAGCGATTCCGTGAGGGCCATATCCTTCGTAGGAGACCTCCTTGTAGTCGCTCTGGTCCTTGCCCATTGCGTTTTTGATAGCACGCTCGATGTTGTCCTTAGGCATGTTCTCGCGCTTGCAAGTGGCAATGA
>Ga0256404_1003842_pt1 | contig 29645 bp, 23 predicted proteins | sample RumenRJG_01DNA_FD_185990 | JGI IMG/M metagenome (GOLD analysis project Ga0256404, IMG submission 185990) | Bovine rumen microbial communities from Lethbridge, Alberta, Canada - RJG_01 | ecosystem: Host-associated > Mammals > Digestive system > Stomach > Rumen | place: Canada: Alberta | collected...
AGAAAAACAGAATAAAATATGCCGCAATAGCTCAGTTGGTAGAGCAAGGGACTGAAAATCCCTGTGTCCTTGGTTCAATTCCGAGTTGCGGCACCATTTAAGAGGGTTTTAGATACCCTCTTTTTTAGTAAAAATATTTGTGTCCATTCTGTGTTCAATTAATTTTTTCTGAATAACTGGTAGTTTGAATTTTTAAAAAACTTTTTCACAAATTTAACTAACTTTTATTAAATTTAAACTCGGTAAGATTTTATAAAAAGTCGGTAATACTTTTTTAGAAGTTGGTAATATATTTAGTTAATCTTTATATTTGAGAATCTTGTCTTTTTTGGCTATATCCATCCAATCTTTCAAAATATATTTTATTTTTGGCATCAAGATATATTTTTTCACCATATGGCTGAACTTCTATCATGCAAATAGTTTTTTTATATCTTTCATAAAATTTGCACATTACTGGAAGTTGCTTTTGAGGTTTGAATGTGTCAAAAAGTTTATGTATTATTTCGTTTTTAAAAACATCTTTTGATTTTGTTTTTAATTCTTTATCTATGCCATAAATAATGTGAGTTAAATCCTCAACTCCAAAGATAAGTATTCCATTAAATTTTGAATTCAAAAAAGCATTTACCGTTTCTAATAAGTGCTGTTCACTGTACTCTTGTTTTAGTTCTAACTCTATAGATTCACCCATATTTATAATATTCCAAATAGGATCATCGGAAATATTTTTTATAATAAGAGGTTTAATCTTTTTCTTTTTATTGTTTAAGTAGCAATATTGATTCCATAATTTCCTATATAAATCATCTTCATCACCTCTCACTTTTCTTACAAACCCTATGCGCCCAGAGAGAACTCTCTTAAATTTTGGTTTATCTATTTTATTTTTATAATATTTGTCATGCATTTCTTTTTCAACATCAAGCAAAGCTGATCTCATTGCTATAAAATATATAGTGCTATTATATTTATCACTTGATAATAAATCCTTAATTATTTTTTTTCGTTCTTTTTTATTTTTACTGTTGATGTTTTTAAAATCACTTTTTTTTATTAATTTTACAATTGTGAATATATTTTTTTTATTTTTGAGAATCCTCAAATATTTAATTCTTTTTTGTTGCCATTGGAATAACATTGCTCTTATATTTTTTATATATTTCCTTTTTAAATTAACTTTTTTATTGACGACTAAACCAGTCACCATTTGACGCCTTTTTTGCGTTAATAATTTTGTTTTTTCATCATTTATAACAAAACCATTTTTATTAATTATTTCTTTTATTTGAACTGATATATCATTGTTTGCATATATTTCATTTGGAATTGTACTTAAATTTGTTGATATGGTTATATCATCGGCATATCTTGAATATTGACATTTATTTCTACTGCATAATTTGAACAATTGATTATCTAAATTTCTACATACTAAATTTGATAATATTGGTGATGTAGGAGCTCCTTGTGGTAATTCCCCAATATCATCTTTTGATAATGATTTTTGAAATATACAAATATGTGCTAACAATCTTGCTGTTTTATTATCAAAATTAAAAGGTGGTTTTTGAAAGACACCATATATTCTTGGAAATGAAATTGAAGGAAAAAAATCTTTTAAATCAATTTTCAAAATAAACTTTTTGTTTGTATGTATTTTGGCATTTGTTATAATATTTTTAGACTTTCCATTTGAACTTTTTTCAAATGCATGTGATGTAAATTTACCATTGTATATTGTTTGAATTATATAGTTGAGATTTCTTTGAACTTTTTTTAAATAATTGTTTGGGACTCTTAATATCCTTTTTTCCCCATTCCTTTTTAATATTATTTTTTCTTTATATAATTTTTTAAAATTTTTATATAACTTAATTTTTAGGCCTTTTAATGATGTACCTAAAAAATCCTCAATAGTTTTTTCACCACTTGAACTATCCGAAAAATTGATAATTCTGTTTTTTATTTCACTTTCTGTTAATTTAATTGTATGTTTTGCCATAATTTTAATTAAAATCATGGAAGTACAAACTAATTCACTTATACGCATACCATATGCACTATGTTTATTCTTCTATTACGAAGGTATCGGCGTCAGCTACGCTGATTAATACAATACTCGTTGCGATATCATCAACGAAAATACAATTAAAGTTTGTACTTCCAAAATAATTATAGCATAAATTTTAAATAAAACTGATAATTTAAAATTAAAATAACAAACTTGGTAGTAAAATGGTTAATTTTGTAACAAAATTGGACTTTTCGAACAAATAATAATATTGTTTAAAAGTTAGGTTTATGGTACAAAGGAGAGTATGAAAGAAGATTACAAGTTACTATTAAAAGTGATTGGTTTTAGTCCAAAAGATGGTGCTGTTGAGGTATATCGGAAAGAATACAAACAGCATAATTATACTATTGAAGTTGATTTTTTAAAAGAAAAAATTTGCTATGGTGATTTGATAGGTGCTGATTGTAAAACCACTCAAAATTTTTCACAAGCAGAGAATTGGGTTGTTTTAGAATGCGTAGATAGACTACTTGAAAAAGGTTATAAACCGCAAAATATTATTTTAGAAAAAACATGGGCTGCAGGTCATGGTACATCAGGCAGGCTTGATATATGCGTTACTCGTGATGATGGTTCTGAATATTTGCTTATTGAATGCAAAACTTACGGAAAAGAATTTGATAAAGCTGTTGCAAAATTAAATAAAGATGGTGGTCAATTATTTACATATTTCAAATTCAGCAACAAAGCTGATGTTATTATGCTTTATACGTCAGAATTGCAGGGTAACGAATTCGTTTATAAGAATGAAATTGTAAAAATTGAAGAAGATTACAAAATTGGTGATGTCAAAGATTTCTACGATAAATGGAATAAATTAACAAAAGACAACGGTATTTTTGAAAGTTGGGTTAAGCCATACTGTTTTGAAAGTAAAGCAATAACAAAAAAACAATTGGAACGTATAACTCAGGAAAGTTCAAGCTTTATTTTTAATCGTTTTCTTGAAATTTTAAGGCATAATGTTGTTTCAGATAAAGGTAATGCTTTCAACAAAATATTCACATTATTTTTATGCAAAGTATATGATGAAACGTCTAAACAAGAGGATGAGGAACTTGATTTTCAATGGAAAGAAGGCGTTGACGATGACGTATCTTTTCAACTTCGTTTAACAGATTTATATAAAAGCGGTATGCAAAAATTTTTGGACAGGACTGTAAGCGATTTTAATGAAAATGATTTTCAAATAAGGTGTAATGACTTAAATGATGAAACAAAAAAGTATTTATTATACGAAGTCAACAAACTGAGACTTGAGAAAAATAATGAATTTGCATTTAAGGAAGTTTACGATCACGATTCATTTGTTGAAAATGCAAAAATCGTTAAAGAAGTTGTAGAATTGTTGCAGGGTTATCGTATCAGATACAATAAACGACAGCAGTATTTGTCAGACTTTTTTGAGCTGTTATTAACAACAGGTTTAAAACAAGAGGCAGGTCAATTCTTTACACCGGTGCCAATTGCACAATTTATAATCAAAAGCTTGCCATTAGAAAAAATTGTTGATGAAAAATTAAAATCGAAAAATGGTGAATTATTGCCATATATGGTAGATTATGCAGCAGGTTCAGGACACTTCATAACTGAATATTTGCATGAAGTTCAAAATATGATTGAGAATAAACAGCCAAATAAATATATTGAAACGACATCAAAAAAAATCAAAAACTGGCAAAGCGATCCATATGACTGGGCAACAGATTATGTTTACGGTGTAGAAAAAGATTACAGACTTGTTAAAGTTGGTAAGGTTGGTTGTTATTTACATGGCGACGGCTTAGCAAATGTTATTTTAAGTGACGGACTTGGGAACTTTGTAAATACAAAAGATTATAAAGGAAAATTGCATAAGCAAAGTGATGATAATTCAAAAGATAATCAGCAATTTGACATACTTTTAAGCAATCCGCCATATTCAGTATCAGCATTCAGACAAACAACGAGAGATTATTATACAGAAAAAGATTTTGATTTATACGACAAATTAACGGATAATTCATCAGAAATTGAATGTTTGTTTGTTGAAAGAGCCAAACAGTTACTTAAAGAGGGTGGTATTGCAGGTATAATTTTACCAAGTTCAATATTGACTAATTCAGGTATATATACAAAAACAAGGGAATTACTACTAAAATATTTTGAAATTGTCGGTATAGCAGAACTTGGCTCAAATACATTTATGGCAACAGGAACAAATACGGTTGTACTGTTTTTGCGCAGAAGAAACAATTATGACTGCATAAATCTTGAAAAGTCTGTTGATAAATTCTTCTCAAATCATATGGATGTAACAATTAACGGTATAGAAACACCAGTTGCAAAATATGTTAATTATGTATGGGAAGGCTTGTCATATGAAGATTATTTAACTTTATTAGACAAAAAGCCAAATGATAAAGTAAAAAATCATGATTTATTCAAAGAATATTCAAACAAAATTAAATCAGATAAGAATTTTTGGAACAATGTTATAGCACTTGAAAAAGAAAAGATTTATTACTTTATACTTGCTTATCAACAAAAACTTGTAATTGTTAAAACAGGCGAAAAAGATGCAGAAAAACAATTCTTAGGTTATGAATTTTCAAATCGTAGGGGTTCAGAGGGTATTCACGCAATTCAAAGAGGTAAATCTATTGATGAATGTACAAAACTATTTGATATAAATACATTTGATAATCCACAAAAAGCAAGCACTTATATTTATAAGGCATTTGAAAATGATTTTGATTTTGCTATTGATGAAACATTAAAAGATAATGTTTCAAGAATTGATTTGCTTGATATGATGACTTTTGATAGAGCCGATTTTGAGAAAAATATTAATTTAAATTCTAAAAAAAAAGTCATAAAAAGTAAATTTCCACAAATAAAAATTGAGCACTTGTTATTACCATTAACAGACAAATATAAAATATTGGCAAAAAAAGATATTAAAAGTACAGGAAAATATCCGGTAATAACCCAAGATGAGGATAATATTAGTGGATATACTGATTTAGAACCAATAAATGAGTTACCAGTTATTGTCTTTGGAGACCATACTTGTCGTGTAAAATATATCAATGAACCATTTGTTCGTGGTGGTGATGGAACAAAATTATTAAAAATAAAACCGGAATTGGCAATAACAAAATTCATCTACTATATTTTACAAGATTTTGTTATTCCACAGGGATATCAAAGGCATTATACCGTTTTAAAAAATTCCAAAATACCATTACCACCACTTGATATTCAGCAAAAAATTGTAGATGAAATTGAAAAAATTGAAAATGAAAATATTAAGCAAGAACAAGAAATTGATAAGTTAAAAAGTAAAATTAGAGATATTTCAATAACACAAGCAGAATATAAAAATTTAGAAGATTATGCAATTTTATTGAAACGCGGTAAATCACCAAAGTATTCGTTAGAGCAAACTGACATAAAAATATTAAAATCAGGTCAAATTAGAGGTCTAAATAGCTTTGATTTATCAAATGTGTATTATGCAAATCAAACAATGGCTGTTGATGAAAGATTATTGCAAAATGACGACTTATTAATAAATTCAACAGGTGTTGGAACAGCTGGCAGAGTAAATATTTTTAATCTCAAAGGTAAATATTTTGTTGATAGTCATGTAACAATTTTACGTTTAGATAAGTCAAAATTGTTACCACTATATACGTTATATCAGTTATATTATAATATCGGTTTTAAAAATATTGAAAAAATGGCAACAGGACAAAGCGGGCAAATTGAATTAGCAATCAAAACAATTGCAAATATAAAAATACAAGTACCAACAATAAATGAACAACAAAAAATCGTATCTCAAATTGAAGAACTTGAAAAACAAATAGCGGAAGCTCAAAGCATAATAGATAATTCAAAACAACAAAAACAAGCAGTTTTGGATAAATATTTGAAATAAATATTTCATTAACATTTCTTTGTAATAATTATGCAAATTTTGAACGAAAAATCAAAGGTTTTTCGGTTCTTAAAATTTTGAAAATTCAGCCTCTATTTTAGTGAGCGCTTGGCAAACTGCCATTTGCATAATTATTATGAAAAGATATTAAGAAGATGTTCAGGGACTTGAAATGTCATTAAAACAGAGTTAATGTGTTAATGTAAAAAATATTTTTTGAAAATTTTAGGTTTTCAATTAATCATAAACAAAGAATATGGATTCGTTTCTCGTTTTCTCTAAATCAAAGTTTGGTTCAAATCCGACTCGCGGGGACTGTTATTAATACTCAAACTGCAAGATACTTTACAATGACCTTACTCGTAAGTTGTGTCAAGCACAAGCTAGGCAAACCTAATGTCTTTAGTTATTAATAGTGTTATTAATGTTTATTCTTCTTCTTATCAAAATATCCGACTATAGAACGGAAGTTATCCATAAATTGCTCATAATCAAGCTTTATTACTTTTGGTATATTATCAACTTTTTCTTTCATTAATTGTATTTCTTTATTTGAATACGAATTATTTTTTAAGTCAATATTAAATTCTTCTAACGCTTTTTCATCTGATAAATCAACATAACGAGGATTTACAAGATGAACTTCTTTTTTATCTTTATCTACTTTTTTTATTACATAATAATGCATTTTGCCAATGCCGTCATGGCAATTAAGCATTTTTGAACCTGCAACAAAGCTATGACGATTTATTGGTAAATCACCTATTTTATCCAACAATTCAGTGGTTTCTTCTCTTTTACTCGATAGTGGTAACACTCCATTGTCGCCGATGCTAATAGGTTTCTTACCTGTTAATGTTTCCATATATACACTTGCAAGATTACCTTCAAGCGGGTTACTATATCCAAATAATCTCAAATATAACGGTTTTGCATCTCGTCTATCCTGAATGACATCCATAGTAGCTGTTTCAACGCTTCCTGTAGTATTAAAACGGCTTCTTCCTGTTGCTACTTCGTATTTGTCATCATTCTGTACTTTATAAGCATTATCTGTGTCGTATTTGTTAAATCTAACTTCGAACGTATCACCATCAGGAGATGTCTTAATACTGTTCTTTAGCATTTGTTTACCAAATCCGCTTTTCGCCAAAGCTTTTAATGTCGAAACAAGATAACAGTCAGAACGATTAAGTTGTGGTGTTTTTAAAATATCTTTTATTTGACCTTTTGTTATCTTCTTAAAACCTTCACTAACGGAATTTTCCGGATTAGTTTGGAATGTCTTTTTAGATTTTACAGGCACAAATGAATTAACTGAAATCATATTTTTATAAAACATTTTAAAGCTTAGAATTGCCTTTTTTATGTTTAATTTTAAATATATTAATTTGAAATAGCCCTCTTATAAAACAATACTTATTTTTTTTCTTCAGCAGAGTGGCACTAATTTTAAGGGTTCTGAATAAAGAGTTTTTTTATTGCATAAGAATTTAAAAATGGTCTTACTCGAAAGTTGTATCTATTCCATTTTTATTTTTTTATTATATTTATACTCTTGTAGAATAATTTTTTTGTAGTATATTATACACAAGGTTATATAGGAGATATTATATGTATAAAGCAATGGTAATGGCTGCAGGAGTTGGTTCCAGACTTGATCCGCTTACAAAGAGTGTTCCAAAACCTCTAGTAACAATTGCGAACAGACCGGTTATGGATATATTATTGGAAAATCTTGCATCCATTGGAGTGAAAGATGTTGTTGCCAATACTTTTTATCTCTCAGAACAAATTATTTCAAGATATGTTGAAAATAAATTTGGTATAAATTTTAATTATATTACTGAAGAATCTCTTTCCGGTACTGCAGGTGGAATGAAAAAATGTCAATTCTTTTTTAATGAAAATGAAGATTTCTTTGTTTTATCAGCAGATGGTGTTACAAATGCTGATTTAATGAAAGGTATGGAAATCCATAAACAATCAGGTGCTGTTGCAACGATTGGTGTCAAGCAAATTAGAGAAGAAGAAATCCCTAATTTTGGTGTTGTTGTAACTGATGATAATGGATTTATAACCGAATTTCAAGAAAAACCGTCCATTAAAGAGGCAAAAAGTAATCTTATTAATACAGGTATTTATATTTTTAATTACAAAATATTTGATTTTATTCCAAAAGATACATTTTATGATTTTGCAAGAAATGTTTTTCCTCAATTATTAAACGATAAATTAATTAATACGTTTAATGTTGAAGAATATTGGTCTGATATAGGGACATTAAGCCAATACAAACAATCTACTTTAGATTTGTTTGAAAATTTATATACATTTAAGCATTCTGAAATTATAAAAAAAGACTTGGGAGATTATATTTGCGGTGATACAATCCTGCCTAGAAAAATAAAATTTATAGGTCATAATGTTATCGGTAACGATTGTGTAATTGGTGATAATGTTAAATTAGAAAATTGTATTTTATGGGATAATGTTGAAATTAAGAATGGTGTTACTTTGAAAGATTGTGTTATTGCATCTAATTCAAGAGTTGAGAGAAATCTCACAAATCACATAATAGGTCAAAACGAATTAATTTTAAAATTCCATAAAAGGCATTTATTGAAACGAAATTTATTTAAAATGATTAGAAAATTGTTTAATTAAATAAGTTTTAATATTAAATTTCCAAGAATATAAACTAAATATGCTACAAACCAGGCAATAGAACACTGAACAAGAATAATAAATGCAACGTATCGTTTCCCTAATTCACGTCTTACTGTTGCAATTGTTGCAACGCAAGGAGTGTATAAAAGGCAGAATACTAAAAATACAAAAGCTGTTAGATTTGTAAATAGTAACGGCAGATTTTCTGTATTTCCACCCATAAGAACGCTGAGAGTACTTACAACACTTTCTTTAGCCATAAAACCCGTTATAAAAGCTGTCGATACTCTCCAATCAGTTATACCTAATGGTGAAAATATCGGTACAAGGCAATTTCCAAGCAAAGCTATTAAACTATCAGCAGAATTTGTTACAAGATTTAATTTGGCATCAAATGTTTGTAAAAACCAAATTATAATAGTAGCCCAGAATATTATTGTAAAAGCTTTTGTAGCAAAATCTTTTGCTTTTTGTACAATTAATCGATATACGTTTATCGGACTCGGTAATCTGTAATTTGGTAATTCCATTACAAAGGGTACAGGTTTTCCTCTAAACATAAATTTTTTCATAAATAAAGCAAATATTATACCGACAATAATACCGATTAAGTATAAACTCATTACTACTAAAACTCTATGTTCTTTGAAAAATGCCGCTGTAAATAATGAGTAAATAGGAAGTTTAGCAGAGCAGCTCATAAATGGAGTTAAAAGGATAGTCATTTTTCTATCTCTTTCTGACGGTAATGTTCTTGTTGCCATAATAGCAGGAACAGAACAACCAAATCCTATAAGCATAGGGACAAAACTTCTTCCTGATAAACCTATTTTTCTTAGCATTTTATCCATTACAAATGCTACACGAGCCATATAACCACTATCTTCCAGTATAGATAGGAAGAAAAACAGAACAACTATTATAGGTAAAAAACTTAATACGCTTCCTACACCTGCAAATATACCGTCAATAATCAAAGAATGTACAATTTCATTAAGTCCATAGGCGGTTAAAGCAGAATCTGCTATTTTGGTAATCCATTGTATGCAAAAATCCATTATTTCAGATAAGAACATTCCCAACGGTCCGAATGTAAAGTAAAAAATTAGTGCCATTATCGTAAAAAATGAGATTATGGCTGTATATTTACCTGTCAAAATTTTATCGGCATTGACTGTTATTTTATATTCTAAAGAATCTTCCGGTTTTTGAACGTATTTATCACATAATCCGGTTATGAAAGAAAATCTCATATCCGCAAGAGCTGCTTCTTTGTCAATACCTCGTTCCTGTTCCATTTCTTTTATAATATGACGGCAGGTTTTTAATTCATTTTCATCAAGTGCAAGTATGTCTAAGATTAATTTATCTCCCTCTACAAGCTTTGTTGCAGCAAATCTTTCAGGTATTTGAACCGCATGTGCATGGTCTTCTATCAAATGGACTATTGAGTGAATACATCTGTGTATGGATGCTTCGTTTTTATCTTCATTATTACAAAAATCAAGACGTTTTGGTTTTTCTTCGTATCTTGCAACATTTATTGCGTGTTCGACAAGTTCATCTATACCTTCATTTTTTGCTGCTGATATTGGTATAACAGGTATTCCCAAAGCAGCTTCTAAACCATTTATGTCTATACTTCCACCATTATTATGCACTTCGTCCATCATATTTAAGGCAATTACCATTGGAATATTAAGTTGTATTAGTTGCATTGTTAGGTATAAATTTCGTTCAATGTTTGTAGCATCAACGATATTTATTATACCGTCTGGTTTTTGGTTAAGTATAAAATCTCTTGTTACAATTTCTTCTTTACTGTATGGAGATAGTGAATATATTCCGGGTAAATCGGCAATCGTAACATCAGAATATTCTTTTACTATTCCCTCTGTCATATCAACGGTTACACCCGGAAAATTTCCTACGTGTTGGTTTGAACCGGTTAATTGATTAAAAAGAGTTGTTTTGCCGCAGTTTTGATTACCTACAAGAGCAAATTTTACTTTCTTTTTGGTTGGTTTACGTTTATTTTTTTTCGGTGTATCTATTATTTCTCCAATATCTGTACGTTCGGATGTTGAAAAATTCTTAAAAGTTCTTTTTCTAACGGTATCAGTTTCGTGTATTTCTGATATTGTAATATTTGCTGCATCAGATTTTCTTATGGTAAGTTCGTAGCCCCTTAAACGTATTTCTAAAGGATCTCCCATAGGTGCAGTTTTTACTAATGTTACTTCAACACCCGGAGTTATACCCATATCAAGTATATGATGTCTTAGTGCTTTATCTTTGCAATCAATTGAGATTACTATTGCATCTTTTTTTGTACCTAATTTATCAAGTGTTGATATTTCTTTTTCTGTACCGTCCATTTGAAATCTCCAAATAAATTCTAGCACTAAATTATTATTTTATAAATAATGAAATTTTAACAAAATATACATCATTTAGTTGATACCAAAAAGCTAAAAAAAAAGCATAATATATATGAGATTTGGAGAAGGCAAATATGCTCAACGGGATTAACAATGATAATGATAACAGTTTAATAAATGCAAGACTAAACTCGCAAAATGGCATTGCAGGTGTTGTTACTAATCCTATTGGTAATGTTAATCCTTATTCAAAGGAAAATAAGTTTAATTTTATTGATGAAAGTGCAATTTCAACAGATGCTTACAGATTATATGAACATGAATGTGATGTAAAGCAGTTTACAAAGCTTGCTTTAACAGGAATAGAGAATGTTGATGAAGATAATGAACGAGTAGAAGCACTTTTTAATGAAGGTGTAATTAATCCTTTCTTAGTTGATGATTTTGAAACTCTTGCAGAAGTTTTTTCGAATAATGATAAGTTTATGCAGGATATTGAATTTAACACATTATAATCTATAATTAGGTTATGACCGAAAATCAAACAAGTATAGTTAGTAATAATGCAGCAACATTAGAAAAAATGGTAATTGCTGCTGATAAGTTATACGATAACAAAGAATATCTCAAAGCTTTAAATTTGTATAACGATATTTTATTGTATACTTCTAATTCTGACATATATGTCAAAATGGGTAACTGTTATAACAAAACAGGTGATGAAACACAAGCAATAGAGTTTTGGCAGAAAGCTATTGAATTAGATTCCATGAATTCAGATGCTTTTATTAATATAGGTAATACGTATTATCTAAAGAATGATTATGAACATGCGATTTCATTTTGGATGGCAGCGCTTGTTGCTATGCCGGAAGAACCTACGGCAAACTTAAATCTTGCTGTAGTTTACACTTTAAAGGAAATGCCATCAGAAGCTTACAAGTACTATGAAAGATATTTAAAATATGCTCAAAATAAAAATTCAGATAAGTACAAACAAATTCATCAGAAAATTGAAAAAAATAAAAAGCTTGCTGATAATTATTTAAAACTCGGATATGAGTACCAATGTCAAAATGATAGATTTTCAGCATTAAAATGCTATAAAAGGGCTGAAATGTATTATCCTAATTTTTCAAAAATACCGCTTAATATCGGCTCTTTGTATTATGCGGATAACAATTTTGAAGAAGCTGTAAAATATTGGACTAAAGCTTTTTATCTTGATTCTTCATACTCAAAAATACTGTGTAATTTGGCTGTAACTTATGATAGTTTACAAAAGTATGATTATGCTTATTGTTATTATAATCTTTATCTTAATAAAATAGCCAATAATCCTGATGAATTATCAAAAGTAAGTGCAAGATGTTTAAAAATAAAACCTTATCTTAATGCAAATCCTTACTTAATAGAAAACCATTTAAGATTTGCACAAAAAGCTTTTTCAGAATGTAATTATGTAAAAGCAATAAATGAATTTAATAATTATATAATTTTAAATCCAAATGAAAAGAAAAAATATTCGGAAATCATATATAATATTGAAAATTACTTATATCCGGAATATAAAATAATAAAACTATGTCAAAAACATGGGAATACATTATTTACGGAAAAAAAATTTAAGGATGCAAGTAAATATTTTGCAAGAATATTGATTCTTAGTGAAAACGGTTCTGTGGAATTTACCGATGCAAAAAGAAAGTTGACAGCATGTATACAACATTCCTTATAAGAGTAAAACATAATTTTGATATAATAAAAAAATTCCTTTATACAAAAATATTGCGTAAAAAGTATTATAGGACAGGTCATTGTAATTGCTGCGGAGAGTGCTGCCAGCATATTTATGTAAAACATGGAAATAAAGTAATAAAAACAGAAAAACAATTTGAATATTTACAGTTATTACACAGGTTCTATACTTATTTGGAAGTAATAGGAAGTGATGAAATAGGTTTAATTTTTTCCTGCAAAATGTTGAAAGATAATAAATGTAGTATTCATAAAAGTCGTCCTGGAATATGCAGACGTTATCCTCAGGAGGAAATATTTATGATGGGCGGTGGATTAGCAGAAAAATGCGGTTATAAATTAGAGCCGATTATCCCTTTTTCGGAAGTGTTTGAAAATGTTCTTAAGAATAATGACAAAAAGTAATGTATAGTGGATTTTATATTATAAAACCATATCTTCAAAATTCATAGTATCATTATAACTGAACATGTGTATAAAAGTGTACAAAGCTTCAGGCATAAAATATTTTGTCCCTAGTTCCAATAATGCCCTAACTGCATCTTTTGTATTTTTTACAGGAGTATTTGTTCTATTGAAAGATAAATTGTCAAAGTAGTTGCAAATATGTATTATTTGACTTTCTTTAGATATTAAATCTCCTGACTTATTCATAGGATATCCTGAACCGTCATTATTTTCGTGATGTTCTAATGCGACAAGACAAATATTCTCCGGCATTTTCATTTTTTCTTTTAAAAATTTATAACCTAATCTTGTATGGGATTGTATAATTTTTTGCTCTTGATTTGAAATATTTTGTTTATTTAAAATATTCTCATTTATAAGGTATTTACCTATATCATGCAGTAAACCGGCAAGAACCATATCTGAAATAGCCGCTTCACCTAAATCCATTTTTCTTGCTACAAAACCTGCTAAAATAGCTACATTTAATGAATGGCATTTTTGGTATTCTCCAATTAATTTTATTTGTGAAGAATACATAACCTTGCCTGATGCCCTGTATATTATATCCTGCAAAATTTTATCACGAATATTTAAAAATAAGTTTGATGATTCATCTATGCTTCTAATTTTTAAACCATTTATAGTATCATGATAAAAAGACTTAATTTTTATTTGATTTTGAGGGTCTATTTTTGAGGTTTTGTTTATAGGACCTTTATAATTTGCTATATTTACCTCGTCAACAACAGTATTACTTTTTAATGTTTGATTAGGATTCATATCAAATTTTTCTACAATGCGAGTATCATTATTAGATAAAGATTTCAATATATCATCAGTAGTCTGTTGTTCTTGATTTTTATTTGCATGATTGTTGTTATTTTTTGTTTCATCATCATCTCTGAATAAATTTTCAACATGTCTTAATTGGAGCAGCTTTCCGGGAGTTAATACTTCTCCTGCAGAAAGTAATTTCTCTCCAAATTCTGAATAAATATTAAACGGTAATATTTTATAATTAATAAGTTCTTCGGTTGTAACTTTTTTCATATCCACATTATACATTAATTATAAAAAAAATAAATAATGTAACAAAAAAAAGCTATGTACTTATAGTGCATAGCTGTTGATTAGGGATATGTGTATCTTTTCTCTAAGGAGTATGGTATTATAATATATATTTCCGGTTAAAATTAAATCGTAAATACGAATGATGTTTTAAAAAAAATCTACATTATTAAGTTTATATAAAGACATACAATAATCATGTTAAACTTTAATTTATTAAATGTAATATTAAGGAGAATATAATGGAAGTAATATTTAAACATACAACAGCAAATGGTAAAAACATAACAGATGATGATATAAAAAAAATAATTAAGGAAGAAAATATAAAATTTATAGAACTTCAGTTTGTTGATATAAACGGACAGGTTAAGAGTTTGACAATACCCTCAGAACATATCGACAGGGCATTGAATAATGATTTAATGTTAGATGGTTCTTCTATTAAGGGATTTAGAAGTATAGAAACATCAGATATGTGTTTTGTTCCTGATAAAAATACTTTTGTTGTATTACCATGGAGAGAATGCGAAGGTATAAATACTGCTCGTTTAATTTGTGATATACATAATGCAGATGGAACACCTTTTGAGGGTTGTCCTAGATGTAATTTGAAACGTATGATGCAGGAAGCTCAAAAAATGGGATATAGTATGAATATTGGTCCTGAAGTTGAGTTTTTCTTATTTAAAAAAGATGAAGAAAATCATGCCACTACTCAAAAAGTTGATTGTGCCGGATATTATGATATAGGCCCTGAAGATTTAGGTGAAGATATAAGATCAGAAATTGTTTTGACACTTCAAAAAATGGGGTTTGATATAGAGGCATCTCATCACGAAGTAGCAGATAGCCAGCATGAAATTGATTTCAAATATGCTGATATTTTAACAGCAGCCGATAATGTTGTTACTTTCAAAGTTGTAGTAAAAGCTGTTGCAGCACAATATGGACTTCATGCAACATTTATGGCAAAACCGATATATGGTATCAATGGCTCAGGCATGCACTGTAATATCTCTATGTTTAAAGATGGTGTAAACGCTTATTTTGATGATAAAACAGATACAAAATTATCAAATGAGGCAATGTATTCAATAGGCGGTCTTTTAAGAAATATTCAAGGTATAACAGCTGTAACTAATCCGACAGTAAACAGTTATAAACGTATTGTACCGGGATATGAAGCTCCTGTGTATCTTGCTTGGTCTTTGGCTAACAGAAGTGCATTATTAAGAGTTCCATCAAAAAGAGGTGTTTCAACTCGTGTTGAACTTCGTTCTCCTGATCCTTCATGTAATCCATATTTAGCTTTTGCCGTAATTTTGGGAGCATGTCTTGACGGTATGAAAAATAAAATTAATCCGCCTGAATTAGTCGAAGCAAATATCTACGCTCTAACAGAGGAAGAAAGAAAAAAAATGGGCATTGATTCGCTTCCTGACAGTTTAAATGTTGCACTTTCAATGTTACAAAATTCAGATGTTGCAAAAGATGCATTAGGTGAACATATATATAACGAATTTATTTTAGCTAAAAACAAAGAATGGGATTCATTTAGAACTTTTGTTTCTAAATGGGAAATTGATAAATACTTAGAAAAATACTAATTATAAAAATTACTTATTTTTTGTTAAATATATTTGTGATAATAATTCCTTATCCTGTCTTGAAAGATGCTTTATTCTATATTCTTCTTTCAATGCTTCGGATTTGGTTTTATATTCAGCAAGATATGCAAGTTTAATCGGTTTATTAGCTCTCGTATATTTTGCACCTTTACCATTTTTGTGTTTTTCGTAACGTTTTTCCATATTGTTTGTATATCCGCAATAATATGTATTATTTTCGGTTAATATTAAATATGTATAAAATTTGTTATTACTCATAGGTTTTATGTTACAATTAAATTATGATAAAAAACTCGTTAAAATATATGAAAAATTTTTGTAATTTGTCAGAGCGTTTAAAAACCGCATTAGAGTATCTGAACAAAACAGATTTAAAAAATAAACCTGATGGCAAATATGATATTTTAAAAGATGAGATTTATATTAATATTCAGGAATATGATACAAAAGAAGAACAAAATTGCAAATGGGAAGCCCATAAACGATATATTGATATTCAATATATGATTTCCGGTTCTGAAAAAATAGGTGTAGGCGATATTCACAATTTTAAAAATTTAATACCTTATGATACTGAAAAAGATGTAGAATTTTTAGAAACCAACGGTGAAACCGAAACATTAACATTAAAAGAAAATGATTTTGTTATACTCTATCCTTTTGATGTTCACAGACCTCAGATGAAAAATAAACATATATTACATGTAAAAAAAGCTGTTGTGAAAGTTTTGGTATAGTTCATTATTTGTTAATAATGCTCCGGGCGGGCAAATCGGTACACAAGAATTAAAAGCCCGCCCGAAACTATACGCATGACTATGAATGCAGTATATCTTTATATAAACCCGTTGTACGTAAATCTAAAACCAAGAATGCAAAATCGAATACGTAATATATACTATTCTTATACCCATGTCAAAGTATAAAATAACATAATTGTGAAATAATATTAAGATAATACCAAAAAAATTTTTATTTTTGTAAAACTTTTAAAATTTAATATTTTATCTTGCTAAAAATAAATTTCTATTATAATATTATCATGTAATAAAAGAGGTACAGAATGGATCAAATTATTAAAGTTGCATGGGAATTAAATGATAATACAGAAAACAGATACCAATTGGTATATGAAATAGCTGAGCTTGCAAAAAAACTTGTAGATGAAAATCAAGCAAGAAAAGCAAGGGAAGAATTTGGATATGAAGAAACTTACCATGAAAGTTCATCATACAAAAAAGAAAATCCGGTAGAGCATGCTATTATGGTAAAAGCGTCAGAAGCGGATGATAACAGATTAGTAGGTTAATTTACGAGGAAAACATGCAGTTACAAGAAACAGTTGATTATATTAATGAGAAAACAAACAATTTTCAACCTGAAATTGCTTTAGTATTGGGTTCAGGTCTAGGTGATTTTGCCGACGACTTTAGCGATATTATAATAAAATACGAAGATATACCTCACTTTGGTAAATCAACGGTTAAAGGACATAAAGGTCAGCTTGTTTTTGCAAATATCGCAGGTAAAAAAGTAGTTATGATGCAGGGAAGATTTCATTATTATGAAGGAAACCCGATAGACAAAGTTGTTTATCCTGTAAAGGTATTTAAAAAGTTAGGTGTAAAAACATTTATAGTAACAAATGCTGCAGGCGGTATTAATAGAGAATTTGAAGCATCTGATTTGATGCTTATAACAGACCATATTAATTTTATGCATGTAAATCCGTTAATTGGTCCGAATGATGATGATTTAGGTCCAAGATTTCCTGATATGACAGAAGTATATAAGAAAGAATTACAAGATGTAGCTCTTGCAGCTGCTAAAAAGCTTGGCGTAACTCTTAAAAAAGGTGTTTATATGGCATTAACAGGTCCAAACTATGAAACACCGTCTGAAACAAAAATGGTTAAGCTTTTAGGTGCAGATGCTGTTGGTATGTCGACTGTTCCTGAAGCTATGGTTGCAAATTATTGTGGTATGAAAGTTTTGGGTATAAGCTGTATTTCAAATGCAGCCGCAGGTATAACAGGTGAAGTTCTATCTCACCAAGAAGTTATTGAAGCTGCAAATGCCGCAAAGAGCAAATTTAAATCTTTATTACTTGAAATAGTTAAAAATGTTTAGTTTTATTTGAAGATATAACAAAAATAGGTAAAAGCTTTTATATGCTTTTACCTATTTTTGTATTTGCTCCATTGTCCCATAACAACAGGCATATCCGCACCTGTGCATGATGGAACATTATTCGGTATATTATAATAATTGCAATATCCTAAAAGTGCAAATGCTGAAACTTCCTTAAAATTGTTTGATATACTATAGTCTTCATGTGTTTTTAATTCAATATTTTTTGGAAGATATTCTTTTAAAAATTTTTTTATTAACGGATTGTATGCTCCTCCTCCGCCTAAAATAACTTCTTCTATGTCAACACAAGGAAAAACAAATCTTTCATAAGCTTGTGCGATTGTTTTTGCCGTTAATGCGGTTAGAGTTGCCATAATATCATACTTATTTTCTGGGGCTGATTTTAAGGCATTTTCTATATAGTTTTTAGAAAAATACTCTCTACCTGTTGTTTTTGGTGGTTCTTTAAAATAGTATTCATCTTGCAATAAACATTCAAGCCAGCTTTTTGAACATTTTCCTTGTATGGCGAGCTCTGCATTTTTATCATATTTTTCATTAAAAAATTTTTTTGCACAGTAGTCAAGCATAATGTTTCCTACACCCGTATCAAAACCGAATGTAGCAATATTTTTAGATATAACTGTTACGTTTGAAATTCCGCCTATATTTTGTATTGCAATATTTTTATTTAGAGGTTTAAACCATTTTTCATCTGCAAAACATACTAAAGGCGCACCATTTCCACCTTTTGCCATATCTGCTGTTCTGAAATTACCTACAACATCGCATTTAGTATTTTGGGAAATTACAGAAATATCTCCTATTTGTAGTGTGCTTCTTTCGCTTATTTTTTCGCTTATAGTGTCAAATGGGTAATGATAAATTGTTTGCCCATGTGATGATATAAAATCAGGAATTCCTTGTCTTTTTATCATTTCATTTGCGGCATTTGCAAAACACTTTGCTATAATAAAATTCATCTGACAAATTTCTTTTATATTTGCATCATCATGAAACATTTTGAAAATACGCTTTTGTATGGAAACAGGATATTCATAATTAAACCCATCAATTAATGTACAGCTGAAATCAGGTTTTACAACACAAAAACCGACATCAATAGAATCACATGATGTACCTGACATTAGAGATATTATTTTTTTAGATTTTCTTTTTTTATTCATTTACTTTGACTTTTGTGCTGTTATAACCCTATCTATACCTGCTAAATCTTTTGTTATTGTAATATTTTTATATCCGTATTTTTCAAACAAGAATTTTACTTTGTCCGATTGTCCAAGTCCAATTTCAAAGGCAATATATCCGTTCTTATTTAGAAATTTTTCTGATTGACAAATTATTTTATCATAATATTCAATTCCGTCTGTATCATTTGTGTATAAAGCTATATCAGGATCAAAAGAAACTTCCTTTTGGATGCTTCCTTTATCTTTTATAGGTATATATGGCGGATTAGAAACTATTATATCAAATGATTCTCCTTCTTTTACATTTGAAAATAAATCTGATTTTCTTAATAATACTTTTTTTGTAAGTCCTAAATACGTTACGTTATCAAGTGCAATTTGTAATGCTTCAAGAGATATATCAATGGCTAAAACTTCGGCTGGAGTATATTTTGAAATCATACATGCAATACAGCCGGTTCCTGTACCTATGTCTAAAACTTTTTTAAAATTATTTTTGTTGATAATATCACTTGATATTCTAACCAAAAATTCTGTTTCATCACGAGGTATAAGAGTATCCTTTGTTACTTTAAATTTTTCATTCATAAAATAGCCGTAGCCGATTATTTGTTGAATAGGTATTCTGGTTTTTGCTCTATATAGAGCTTTTTCTTTAACTTTTTCCAATTTTGATGAATCAAGCTTTTTACCCATAATAATATCTACTGCAGTCATATTACAAAAATGTTCTATCAATAGCTTTACTTCAGTATTTGCTTCATTTTGTTCGATACCTGCATCTGTAAGTATTTTAACTATCTCTTGAATGCTCATCAATTATCCTGCCTATCTCTCGTTTTATATCCAGTTTTGACATTTCGTCTGTATTTTGTTTTTCTATATTATATTTTTTACACAAACAATCATAATAATAAAGCTGTTTTTTAGTCGGATTTTCTTTTGACATTTTAACTTCTCTTAAAAACACTCGTTTTTCTTTTTCATATTTTTTTTGTAACTCAATTAACGGCTTTTGAGATTCTTTGTATTTGTAAAGTTTCAAGCACTCATCAATATATAATTTAACTTCTTTTTTGAAAAAACTATTGTTAATTAAATCTTTAATAAACGAAAAATGAGGATTACCAATATTAATGTAGTAATCCTCATCTTCAAAAAAATTATTACACAATTCATCTGTTGATAAATGTGTGTTAATCTTTACTTTTGCTCTTATGTAGTTGCATAAAGCCGTTTTTTGCGTTTTAGATAAATTTAAGAAAATCTTACTTTTTATGTATGACATACATAAATATTAACGCAAAATATCTTGAACTGAAAGTTTTTCACCTATATTTGTGTGGTGGAATGATAATAGTGTTTTATATATAGGATTAGAAACAGGAGATTGTGTATATCTTGTTTCTTTCTTTTCTTCAGTGTTTTGTTTTGCAAAGTTTAATTTAATTACGTTGTTACTCATTTTTAAATACCTCTCGTACCTATATAAAGTTTTTTTCCATGAAAAAATTGCTTTTTGAGAATGATTTATCTTAACATATCTTTACATTTATGTTTAAAAAGTATATAATATAAATGTCATGTAATTTAAATTTTATCATGTTTTTAGCCGTTTGTAAATTTTTGTAAAATTTATTTTAATCTGTTTGAAAACATGACAATAACTAAAATAAAAAAATTTTTATATAAATGTATATAGAAAAGGTGTATTCATGGCGTCTATAGAAAGTATAAGACAACAATATAATATTCCTAAAACAGTTCCTGATAATCAGGTTCAGAGCTATGTTAAGCAAAATTACGGCAAAGATATTGTAATAGATTTTACTTCCAATGGTCAGTCAACTACCGGTGCATCTACAGCAAGAGTTGGTAATGGCAGTATTTGGGGCAGTGGCAATAGTAATTATTCTTCAAACGGCTCTATATTTGGTTCAACTGCAACACCTTCATATACTGCAGCTTCAGCAACACCTGCAACTACAACTGCAGCAAGCGGTAATACTCCGTCTGAAACACCAACTGCATCACAGGATGCATCATCAGCAAGCAGTCAGAAAAATATTGAATATAAAAACGGAAAAGTTATTGTTACCAGAAAAGACGGAACGAAGGTAGAACGTTTACCAATGAAAGGTGAACCGGGCTATGTAAAAGATGGTGAATCAATAGAAGAACGTATTAAAAGATACTTTCCTACTGATTATGCAAAAGCGGATACACCTGAAAAGAAAGCCCAGCTAATCCAAAGATATTTGCACGGTCATTTTGAATCGTTAAAAGGTAAATCACCGGCAGAGCGTGCTAAGTTGCAAATGGCTGATTATGAAAAGTTAATCAGAAATTCAGGTACGGACGATGAATGGGCTAAAATAATGGGACAATCTCTCCATGCTTTATACAATAATAATAAAGCAAGGGGTTTCCGTTCAGGCATGGATCATACGAGAACAGATAGAGAAGCTGTTGATTATGTCGATGGTGTAATGACAAGAATGGGTGATTCTGATGCAGAAGGGCAAAGAATTTTGCAAACAAGCATTCGTTCTGAAGTAGATATTCAAAATCAAGGTACATCAAGTATTTCTTCATCAAGAGCAGCTCAGACTGCAACACAAACTTCAAGACAGGAAGATACTCCTGAATCTGCAATACAAGGTTCTAACGGCAAACATAATAATGTAGAATACAAAGACGGAAAGGTTATTGTTACAAGACCTGACGGAACGAAAGTAGAACGTTTACCGATGAAGGGTGAACCGGGTTATGTAAAAGACGGTGAATCTATTGAAGAACGTATTCAAAGATATTTTCCGGGAGAATATGCAAAAGCGGATACTCCTGAGAAAAAAGCTAAATTAATACAAAGATATTTAAGAGGACACTTTGAATCCTTAAAGAATAAATCACCTGAAGAACGTGCTCGTTTGCAAATGGCTGATTATCAAAAATTAATCAGAAACTCAGGAACTGATAGTGAATGGGCTCAAATAATGGGGCATTCTGTTCATGCTTTATATAATAGAAATAAAGCACAAGGTTTCAGAACAGGTATGGATCATACAAGAACTGATAGAGAAGCCGTAGATTATGTTGGCGGAGTAATGTCAGGCATTGGTGATTCTGATGCTGAAGGTCAAAGAATTTTACAAGGCAGTATTCAGGAACAAACTGATATACAAGGACATGGCAGTGCATTTAGTCGTAGAGTTGCTCAAATTGGTGCATCAGAAGGATATATGGATGCACTTAAAAACCGTGATTTGAAAATACAGGCAACTGAAATATCATTCCATGCAGATGCTGATATTGCATTACAAAATTATGAGCAAATGAGGGGTTCTGCAACATTAAGTGATGAAAATCGTTCCGCAATATCTGTTGGATCGGCTCATGCATCAGCAGATGGAAGTTTGACTGAAACGCAGCGTGGACGTGCAGCAAAAAATTCTGCATCTTATACTGCTTCTATTAAAGATGCAGATATGCAGCGCAGTACATATAATGAATCAAGTTCTTATATTAATCAATATGGTTCTGACAGTGTAAAACAATCATATAATGACGGTTTGGCAGAACATGCTTATGAATTCCATGAATCTAACAGAGATACCGTTATCAATGATGTAAAAAATAGCGGTTATGAAAGTTCTAATAAGATTTTATCGGAATCTGAACAAAAATATAAAGAAAGCAAATCTGCATCTTCACAACAGAGTCAATCAACAACAAGCAGCAGTAGTACTGGTTCACAGATTGTAAAACAAGTAAAAAGTCTTATTTCTGCAATGAAAACTTCAAGCGGAGCTGATGCAACCGCAGCTAAAAAGGCACTTCTTGGATTACTTCCTCAAACTTCTGCGGCTGATAGAAGAAACTTTATTTTAAATCTTTCACCAAATGAAAGACGTGAAATGATAGAAAATATGATTAATTTTGCAAGTGTTGATGATTTAAAAAGACTTATGATTGGTTCAATGAAACAAGATATTTTAAAATATCTTATTTCCCATAGAACACCTGAGAATAATGCAAAATTAAGAGCTTTGAAAGCTGATTTAGGTCCTCAAGACAGAGAATTATATAATCAGTTAGAAGACGAATATAATAAAAACAGAGGTAACAATATCAACGCAAACGGAGCAAAACGTTTTTCTCTTGAAATATAAATCTTTGTTTTTCCAATATACATAATTGTAGCCGGTTAGGTAATACAATATTTCTGTATTTAAAATATATTCATAAAAAAGGAGAATTTTTTATGGATAATATTAATAGAGAAATTTCAAAGATTGTAGAAAAAACGGGTAGTAAACGTATAACTGTATTAACTAATGCTTTAAAAATAGACGGATTTGTGTATACTTGTAGTGATAACAAATGTAAACAGGTTATAAGGGGAGTTTTAACGCTACAGGATGCAGTAGTATGTAAATTAAGTGATTATTGTACTTGTGATGAAGAAGAATGCAAATGTAATGATTTTGTATGTTTCAAATATAAATGGCTAAATATTATGCAAGATAAAATAGTATCTTTTTCTATTCTTGATTAGTATTTATACATTCTGTATTTTAATAAATATTATTAAAAATTTTTCTTGAATTTTTAGTTTTTTATGTGATGATATAAGTAATCGGTAACGATAGCGTTTATTAGATATTAGAAAAAGATAAAGGAATTTAAAAATGCCAAGAAAAACACCATTAGAAAAGATTAGAAACATTGGTATTGCAGCGCACATTGATGCCGGCAAAACCACAACTACAGAACGTATTTTGTTCTATACAGGAAAAACACACAAAATAGGTGAGGTTCATGACGGAGCTGCCGTAACAGACTTTATGGATCAAGAACGTGAACGTGGTATTACTATTCAATCAGCTGCTGTAACAGCAGAATGGAAAGGTCATCAATTAAATATTATTGATACTCCGGGACACGTTGACTTTACAGTTGAAGTAGAACGTTCATTACGTGTATTAGACGGTGAAGTTGCAGTATTTTGTGCTGTAGGTGGTGTTCAATCACAATCTGAAACTGTTTGGAGACAAGCAAACCGTTACGAAGTTCCTCGTATCGTATTTGTTAATAAAATGGACAGAACAGGGGCAGATTTCTACCGTGTATTAAACCAAATCAGAGATAGATTAAGAGCAAATGCATTTGCTATCCAATTACCAATTGGTGCTGAAGATAAAATGCAAGGTATTATAGATTTAATTGAAATGAAAGCTGAAATCTACAGAGATGATTTAGGTAAACAAATTGACATTTTTGATGTTGACACTTGCGATGAAATTTCTCAAGAATTAAAAGATAAGGCACATCAATACAGAGAAGAATTAGTTGAAGCAATTGCATCTGAAGATGATGCATTGATGGAAAAATATTTTGAAGATCCTGACTCAATTACGGTTCCTGAATTAAAAGCTGTATTAAGAAAAGCTACATGTGCAAACAAAATTGTTCCTGTAACTTGTGGTACTGCATTCAAGAACAAGGGTGTTCAAATGTTATTAGATAACGTTGTAGATTACTTACCATCACCTGTAGATGTAAAAGCTATTGAAGGTGAAATGGAAGACGGTACAAAAACAGAACGTCATTCATCTGATTCAGAACCGTTCTCAGCATTGGCATTCAAAGTTATGACAGACCCATTTGTAGGTCGTTTAACATTCTTACGTGTATATTCAGGAAAAATTACATCCGGTTCTTATGTTTTAAATGCTACAAACGGTAAAAAAGAACGTATTTCTCGTTTAGTTCGTATGTATGCAGATCAAAGACTTGAAGAACAAGAAGTATATGCAGGTGATATTTGTGCCGCTGTTGGTTTGAAAGATACAACAACAGGTGATACATTATGTGATGAAAAAGCACCTATTATTTTGGAAAAAATGGTATTCCCTGAACCGGTAATTTCAGTTGCTATTGAACCAAAGACAAAAGCAGATCAAGAAAAAATGGGTATTGCATTACAAAAACTTGCTGAAGAAGATCCTTCATTCAGAGTTAAAACTGATGCAGAAACAGGTCAAACAATTATTTCCGGTATGGGTGAATTACACTTAGACATCATCGTTGACAGATTACTTAGAGAATTCAAAGTTGATGCTAACGTAGGTAAACCACAAGTTGCATACAGAGAAACAATCAGAGGAACAGCAGATCAAGAATCTAAATTCCAAAGACAATCAGGTGGTAAAGGTCAATATGGACACGTTAAAATCAAAATTGAACCGGCAGAAGAAAATGCAGGATTTGTATTTGAAAACAAAATTGTCGGCGGTGCTATTCCTAAAGAATATATTGAACCGGCAAGAAAAGGTATGGAAGAAGCTCTTGAAGGCGGTATAATTGCAGGTTATCCAATGATTGACGTTAAAGTAACATTGTATGACGGTTCTTACCACGAAGTTGACTCTTCTGAAATGGCATTCAAAATTGCCGGCTCTATGGCTATTAAAGAAGGTACTAAAAAATCAAGACCTTGTATTCTTGAACCTATGATGAAAGTTGAAATTGAAATTCCGGATGAATACACAGGTAATATTATCGGTGATATAGCAAAAAGACGTGGTAGAGTTGAGGGACAAGAACCTTTAGGTAACACAGGCAACGTAATCGTTAGAGCAACAGTTCCTTTGGCTAATATGTTCGGTTATGCAACTGATTTACGTTCTAATACTCAAGGTCGTGGTACATTCTCTATGGAATTCAAGAATTATGAACAAGTTCCTAAGAATGTTGAAGACGAAATTATTGCTAAATCAGGAGCAAAAGCTTAATTTAATTAAGTTAAAATATAAATATATATTTTGTATAAAAGGTTGTTCATTTTTGGACAACCTTTTTTTGTTTTACTTTCTGACGTAAATATAGTATCAGTTGTATGGCGATAACTTTTCACATTTCAACCTAAATAATACACGATTTTATTAATAAAGCAGGCAAAACTTGCTATCGTCGGAAGAAATACTTTTGTAATTACCGTCAATAATGCCGTCATTCTGAACCAACGATTTTTTAGGTGAAGAATCTCACAAAGACAAGACTACAAGGAGATACTTCGGACTACGTCATCAGCATGACTATGTGTTTTATAATGAATATATCTTATTAATTTAGAAAAGGTCTGATTTTAAATATTTAAAATCAGACCTTTTTATTATTTGCTTATTTGTTAGCTATTTATTATTTACAGCAAGTTAATGAACCCTGTTCAATAACAGCTTGTGCAGCCGCTAATCTTGCTTGTGGTACACGATATGGTGAGCATGATACATAGTTCAAACCAATTTTGTGTGCGAACTTAACTGAATCAGGATCTCCGCCGTGTTCTCCGCAAATTCCGCCGATTAATGAAGAATTAACTTCTTTACCTTCTCTAATTGACAAATCAATTAATCTGCCTACACCATTTTGGTCTAATGTAACAAATGGGTTAGCAGGTAAAATCTTTTGTTCAACATAGTTCTTTAAGAATTTACCTTCAGCATCATCTCTTGAATAACCGAATGTCATTTGTGTAAGGTCATTTGTACCATAAGAGAAGAATTCTGCATATTCTGCAATTTCTTTTGCTGTTAATGCAGCTCTAGGAATTTCAATCATTGTTCCGAATTTGTAATCAACAGTTACACCTTTTTCAGTCATAACTTCATTAGCAACTCTTACCAATGTTTCTTTTGCAGTTTTTAATTCGTTAACATGTCCAACTAAAGGTATCATAACATAAGGTTTTACATTAAGACCTTCTTTTTTCAAATCACATGCTGCAGAGAAGATTGCTCTAACTTGCATTTCGTTGATTTCAGGATAAGTTAAGCCCAAACGACAACCACGTAAGCCCATCATAGGGTTAGATTCTGACAAGTTTTCAACAATTTCAAGTAATTTTTGATCTTCAGAGTAATCTTGTTTCAAAGCTTTCTTAGTTGCAACTTTTTCAACTAATTCAATCTTTGAAGGTAAGAATTCATGTAAAGGTGGGTCTAATAATCTTACTGTTAATGGTAATTCGCCCATACCTTTGAACATTTTGTAGAAGTCATCATATTGCATAGGTAATAAATGATCAAGAGCTTCTTTTCTAGCTTCTTTAGTACCTGCAATAATCATTTTTTGTACCCAAGGTAATCTGTCAGGATCCATGAACATGTGTTCTGTTCTGCAAAGACCAACACCTTCAGCACCGAATTTTAATGCATTTTCAACATCTTTTGGAGTATCTGCATTTGCTTCTACTGTTAATTGTTTAATTTCGTTAACCCAAGTGAAGAAAGTTTCAAAGTCGTTATCTATACCTGCTTCAACAAGTTCAATAGCACCTTCCATAACTTCACCTGTTCCACCGTCTAATGAAATAACATCATCTTTGTGGAATACAGTTCCGTCAGAACATGTAATAGTTTCTTTTTCAAGGTTAATAGTTAAATCTTCACAACCTGAAACGCATGGTTTACCCATTCCTTTTGCAACAACTGCTGCGTGAGAAGTTGCACCGCCTCTAAGTGTTAATACACCTTGAGATACTGCCATACCGTGAATATCATCAGGACAAGTTTCAATTCTTACTAAGATAACCTTTTCACCTTTTGCACCACGTTCTGCTGCTTCTTCAGTATCAAATACAATTTTACCAACAGCTGCTCCAGGAGATGCATTTACACCTTTTGAAATCTTATGAGCATGTTTTACTGCTGCAGGATTGAAGCAAGGTAATAATACTTGGTATACTGAATAAGGATCAACTAATTGAATAGCTTGTTCTTTTGTTATTAAGCCCTCATTGTACATATCTACTGCAATTTTGATAGCAGCTTTAGCTGTTCTCTTACCGTTTCTTGTTTGTAAAATCCATAATTTACCACGTTCAATAGTAAATTCCATATCTTGTACATCGTGGTAACCTTTTTCAAGGTCTTTTGCAATTTGTACGTATTGTTTGTAAATGTCAGGCATATCTGTTTCAAGTTCAGCAATTTGTTTTGGTGTTCTGATACCTGCAACAACATCTTCACCTTGTGCATTTACTAAGTATTCACCGTAGAATTTGTTTTCACCTGTAGCAGGGTTACGAGTGAATGATACACCTGTTGCACAATCATTACCCATATTACCGAATACCATTGTTTGAACGTTAACGGCTGTTCCGTAATTGTGGTCAATTTTATTCATATTTCTGTATGCTACGGCTCTTGGAATATTCCATGAACGGAATACAGCTTCAATAGCTTCTTCTAATTGAGCATAAGGATCTTGAGGGAATTCTTTGCCTGTTACTTCTTTAATTGTTTGTTTGTATACAGGAATTAATGATTTCCAGCCCTCTGCAGAAATTTCTGTATCAGAAGTTACACCTTCTTTTTCTTTTAATTTTTCAACTTCTGATTCAAAATATTTTTGTCTGTCCATTTCCCAAGCTACAGAACCGAACATAGTTAAAAATCTTCTGTAAGAATCATAGCAGAAACGAGGATTGTTTGTTAATTTAATCATAGCTTCTACTGTTTCATCGTTTAAGCCCAAGTTTAATATTGTTTCCATCATACCAGGCATTGAAATTCTAGCACCTGAACGAACAGAAACTAATAACGGATTTGTTTTATCTCCGAATTTTTTACCTGCTTGTTCTTCTACATCTTTCAATGCATATTTAACTTCTGCCATCAAATTTTCAGGCATTTTGTTACCGTGATTGATGTAATCCATACAAGCTTCGGTTGTGATTGTTAATCCCGGAGGTACAGGTAAGCCCAAATTAGTCATTTCTGCCAAATTTGCACCCTTTCCGCCTAATAATTCACGCATTTTTGCATTTCCTTCTCTGAAAAGCCATACACGTTTTTCTGTCATTTTTTTCTCCTTTTTTTATCTATATAACAGTATTTTTACATTGTGATTTTATCATATAAAGACTTAAACACAAGTATTTTAAGCGTTTTATGTGTAAAACTTAATATTTTATTTTACAAAAAACAATATAGTTTGTATGCTATAAAGCAAAATACAAAAAATAAACCTATTAATGCGATTATATCTAATTTAAATATTTTACAAACTGCTTTTAATTCTGTCATACTAAAGCTATCCCCTGTGTAAAATTCTATATTTATCTAATAAAACTTGAATGCATTGCAATTTGCAAGTTTATAATTAATGTGTTAAACTCTAACTTAAAAAAGATAGGAGAATATTGTGAAAGAATTTCAATTAAAAAATGGTATAAAATCTATATATAAACAAAATAAAAATACCCCAAGAATTGCATTATCTTTGAACATTGCAATAAATACTCCCGAAAAAACTGCGGGGACATATTCTCTGATG
>Ga0256404_1003843_pt1 | contig 29636 bp, 32 predicted proteins | sample RumenRJG_01DNA_FD_185990 | JGI IMG/M metagenome (GOLD analysis project Ga0256404, IMG submission 185990) | Bovine rumen microbial communities from Lethbridge, Alberta, Canada - RJG_01 | ecosystem: Host-associated > Mammals > Digestive system > Stomach > Rumen | place: Canada: Alberta | collected...
GTACATTACCGGAGTGCCGGAGTTCTTCAGCGATTCGTTTCCCTATCGCTTAAGCAGCAGCCGGGGATGCACACGCCGGGATCAGAAGTTCCACTGGCGCACAGAGTGTGAAAGAACGAATCGAAGGGAGACGAGATGGGTAACAACAGAAACGGCTCCAGACAGAGAATAGCAACGATATGTTCGAGCCGGAAAATCAATGAAACTGAAGTTTACGACAGAGCAAAGAAGCTTCTGGAGAGCTACCGTGATGTGTGCTGGGAGACAAGTGAATATGCGAATCTTGTCAGAGAGGACCTTACCTATGAATATGGGTATGCCAGTAGTGATCTTGATACCGCCCTGCTGTATCTGGAAAATTTCGCTCCGGATGAGCAGAAGGAGAAATTTGCCGCAAAGATACGGGCGCTGTTCAGTGTCAAATGGATGGTTGAGATTGTAGATTCTGCAATCATCAAAGTCAGAGAGTTCCCACTGAACGGTGAGCTGTATGCTCATATTTTGTCCATGTATTATCTGGGCAAGTTCCAGTACACCGAAGCGGAAATGATGGAAGAGCTGAATCTTGAAAGAAGTTCCTATTACCGTCGTAAGAAGGAAGCGGTTATTGTTTTCGGACTGGCAATCTGGGGAGGAAGTATCGCTGATTTGCGGCAGATAATGCTGGGAAACAAGCCACAGCAAATGACGTTTGAGGAAATGGCCCGGAGTTATCAGAAAGTATGAGGAGAGAAATGTCAATCAAACTGAAAGAATTATGGCCGCCACGGGACGGAATGCAGAAGATTCCCGTATACAAGGAGGGAGGAATCGCAGTATTTGGTGAGCGTACGATATTCCAGTCACCGGTCATACTTAGAAAAGGATTGCTGGAGTGCCTGCTCTGGAGCGATCCGAAGAATCGTGGTGATGAAGATGTTGAATTGATCTCAATTATCCGAATGAGTCCGGGCCTTGACCTTGAGATACGGAAGAATGATGAAGGAATCCGTGGAGTGAAGTTCTATAAGCCCAATGGCGATCTTCTGGAGTTTGCTCCGTTTTCGGAGGATGGAAAAGGTCTGGAATGTAATAACGCCTATGATCACATTACCATCGATCCTGCAAACAACGACCGGGAGGCCCAGCTGGTAAGAGTCGGATGGAACCTCATTGATACTTCACAGAAACCCCAATGACACATGAAACCGACCTCAATGGAACACGTCCGGTACTGACCTGAGACCCGCAGGACGTTACACTGTATATGCTGGGAGATAGCAGCATATGAAAAATGAATAGTTGATGAAGCCTCATATCCAAAGGGATGTGGGGCTCTTTTTATGCCTGTCTTTCAGACAATTGGCTCCGGCCGGGAGAAATTCTCCCGGCCTTTTTGCTTGCCCGAAAGGAGAAAGACAGTGCGGATGCGGAGACAGGTCCTGCGATTCATCAGAGGTCCGTAACCTTCTGATTTCGAAAAAAAGCAGATTTACATCTTTTCGAAATTCAGGAGGAAGAAATGAAAACAATCAGATATGAGTTCATCACGGAAGAAATTGTTGAGATCGAGATCAGCGATGAATGGGGAGAGAAACTGAAGTCAGTAAAACGGGAGCAGTGGAAGCTGGATAAGCGGGAGGAGCGTCACAGCGTAAACTTTGCTGATCTGGACGGCAAGGAAGAATACTTTGCAGATTCACAAGATGATCCCTTTGCCATGATCGAAGAAGAACGGTACAGAGATTACAAAGCCGATCACGAAAGAAGAATTGCAAAGGCATTTTCCGAACTCAGCGTAAGCCAGCAGGACCTGTTGAAGGCTCTCTATGAGGATGGAATGTCAAAACAGGAATATGCAGATTCAATCGGCGTGTCACCATCAGCCATTTCACACCGGCTTGAAACCATCAGAAAAAAATTAAAAAAAGTTTTGAGATGAGCCTCAAGATTTTCGCTTTTTTGTCTATAGGGTGAGAGGCAAAATCGGGCAGGACTTTCGTAAAGAAATCGTGACAGCCGGTGACCTCTTAAGATAACAAACTGCACTTTGAAAAGTGAATACACATTCATCAGGAACTTTAGCTCCGGTGCGAGCATGCGAAGCGATGCGCCATGACCCCGAAAGGGAGAGCGATAATGTCTCGCTTCAAAAGGCAGGCAGCACCTGTCATTTTGCGATGACCGCTGGAGAAGACAATGATACTCCTGTCTAGCCACAGCCCCGGATACTGATCCGGTCACGCAATGGGGACAGCCCGGAGAGATCCTCGGGGGAGTTGGAAACTCGTGAGACAGATTCGCTGGCTGTCGCCTGATTGTTTCCCGTGATCCGGGATGCCAGGGGCAAATGGGATCGAGACATAATTGTATTTTGCATCGGTACAGTTTTGCTGTGCCGATGTTACATTCTCGATCAGCCATTGACCCGGACGGTGAATGTGTATCCGCCGAAAAGAAAAGCGAGGTAGAAATGGAAGTCAGGGATAACGGAAGTGTTTTCTGGGACGACCAGATCAGCGGGATCGCAGATCCAATGCTGTTTCTCGTTGGTCTGAAGGAAGCTTATGAGAATGGAAAAGATCATGCGTGGATAGGAAAGATTCAGGATGATGGCCTGCAGATTGCCGTAAATTCATTTTCGGATGTTCAGATTCGCATTGCAGAACTCATCATGTTCGAGGATAAAAGCGTTCCGGATATTCTCCGAATGGTCAACATTGACATGAAAAGACTCAACACGGAACTTTTCATGATGCATGATCTCATCTGCAGATTTGTCTAGGAGGTGCCCATGGATCAGAGGAAAATCGTACACTACGGCGAAATCTACTACATGGATCTGGGCCAGGTCCAGCTGGGAAGCCGTCAGGCCGGCATCCGGCCGGTACTGGTCGTGTCTTCAGACCATCGGAATGAATATTCCCCTGTTGTCTGGGTTGTAATAATAACCAGCCAGATCAAGCGGCTTGATCTGAAGAGCCATGTGCTGCTGCCTAAGGTTAAGGGACTGTCGAAACAATCTGTCGTGGAAGCGGAACAGCTTTTTACCGTAGACAAAAGTTATCTTGGTGAGTATCGAGGAAAGCTGGATGAAAAAACCATGAAACGGGTGGACCGAGCGGTCAGATCCTGTTTGCACAGCCCTGAACACGCCAGAAAGTTCAGGCGAAAAAGACAGCGTGGTAAAAGCTGATGTCAAGGGTGTCAGCCGAAAATTGGAAGAATAGCAGGAAATAAAGACAGCAACTACTATAGGAGACAAGAAAATGGACAATGCATCAAGCAGCATGGAGCGCAGATACATATCAAGTGAGGTGCGGTTTTATACAATCGAAGATCTGACCAGGATGCTGGGCTGGAGCGAGAATACGGTTCAGAAGATGTTTAATGATCCGAAATTTCCTTCCACGGATTATGGGAAAAACAAGGTCGTGGAAGCCCATGCCCTCATCGACTACTTCTCCAGGAAAAACTGCAAGAATCGAAATGTGTATTGGAAGAAAGGAAAGGCAAATGCAAGGAAGAAATAGCAATGGACAGGGATCCTTCCGGAAAAAGGGGGACAAAATCGAATACAGAATCTCCTATATAGATGAGTACGGAAGGACAAAGTCAAAGTCATTTACTGCCGACACCAGAGAAATCTGCCTGCAGAGAGCTGAGGCGTTTTTAGAACAGCAGGAACTGAAGCAGGCCGGAATGGATCCGGATATCACGATTCCGGGAATTCTCTACCGGAAAGCCAGATCGGATTATGAAAAGAACTACATCCGGGAACAGGGATACGGAAGAACCCTTGGGACAATCCGCATAATCGAAAAGTCAGGAATAGGAACCATGCCTATTGCGCAGGTGACGGGAGCACATCTGGAGGCTTTCCTTTGCTCTATCACCCACTACTCCAATTCCATGATCAACAAGTTCTATACGATGCTTCGCTCAGCCTATCGTATGGCCATGATGGAAGGCATCATCAAAACCAACTACATGGAGATGCGGGATCTTCGCTGTCCCCGGTCCGATAAACCGGACAAGAAAGTAAGAGGTCTCACGGAAGAAGAGCAGGTTGCTCTGATTGAAGCAATGAAGGAGTATACGCCTCAGAAGGGACGGGGAGATTACAGACTGCAGCTTCTCATCGAACTTTACGGCGGGCTTCGCATGGGCGAGATCAACGCATTAAAGCCGGAGGATATCCACCTGGATAAAGGTTTCGTCCATGTATCCAGGACCATTGCCCGGAGCATGGAATACAAGGACTTCATCAAGGAATGCCCAAAAACGGATGCAGGACACAGGGATGTGCCCATCAGCCGGAAACTGGAACCGGTATTGAAGGCTGCACTGCAGCAGCGAAAGAACAATCCAATGGGTCTTTTGTTCTACGACTATAACAAGAAGAACGTCATTGCGACTCATCAGGTCAATTCTTTTTATAAAAGACTTTGTGAGAAGAATGGTATCGTATACGGGGGACAGCATGCCCTGCGCCATACTTTTGCTACAAGATGCATTGAGGCCGGTGTGCCGGCCGTGGTGCTGAAAAACTGGATGGGACATACAGACATTCACATTACATTGGACACCTATGCAGATGTGTTTAATCGAATGAACTTCAAATCGGTCCGGAAACTGGATGATTATCTGGACTATCTGGATAAGGAACAGAGCACGATTGAAAAAGAAAGGGATGTTTTATGGGTAGACGGAGATTGAAAGATCCCCTACAGGGAGGCAATTTTAAGCAGGTAGGAAAAAAGATGACGTATCTGGTCAATATTTACGATGAAAATGATGAGCGTCATAAGAAATACTTTTCCGGAAAAGACGAGGCTGAATGTTTGGAGAAAGCAGCCGCATACGTCGAGAAGATCCGCAGGATCGTTGGGAATATCACTCCGGATTCAACCATACCGGAGATTCTGAGGGAAAAACTGAGCAGGGATTTTAAGAAAAACTATATCAATGAGCCCGGGTATGCGGCAAGTCTTGGAACGATACGGTCAATTGAAACCGGGCTGCTGGGCATGATCCCTATCCGGGAGATCGATGAGGAACAGATGGATCTCTATCTGCAGAGTCTGACCTCATACTCCAATCATATGATTCAGCGCATTTACCAGATGCTCCGGATGGCGTTTGAAATTGCAAAAGAAAGACATATTATTAAGAAAAATATCATGACGAACTGGGATCTTCGCTGCCCGAAATCCGAGAAGAGAGACCGGAAGATCCGTGGGCTTAGAGAAGATGAACAGCAGAAGCTGGTGCACTACCTGCAGAATTATGAACCACCATATGGTCGGACCAATCACTGCCTTCAGCTTCTGCTGGAACTTTACACCGGGATGCGTATGGGAGAGATCAATGCACTGACGCCGGAGGATATCGATTTTAAACGTAATGTCATATCCGTACATCGCACGGTATCCACAGGACTTAAGGGACGTGTATTTATCAAGGAGACACCGAAAACGGAGACGGGCATTCGTGAAGTACCGATTTCGGATTATGCTTACCCGGTTATCAAGGAGGCGCTCCGGAATATGAGAGAGAACCCTCTGAATCTGATTTTCAGTAAAAGGTTCGGAGATCCAATCATACGGACCGGTGATGTCACCGGATTTTACAAACGCTGCTGCGAGAACATCGGTATTGAATATAACGGACAGCATGCGCTCAGGCATACATTTGCCACAAGATGTATTGAGGCGGGGGTGCCGCCCATCGTCCTGAAGACCTGGCTGGGTCACAAGAACATTCATGTTACGCTGGATACCTACGCAGACGTGTTTGAAAGGTTGAATCATGACGCCATCAATCTGTTCAGTGGGTATCTGAACAGATTAGAGGGAGAAACAACAAAGCAGCTTCCTGCGTCCGACGAAGAATAGAAAGGGCTGGATCGAAAGATCCGGCTCTTTCTTTGAGAAAGCGCTCTTCAAAAAAAAGTATACCTTGTTGAAGTGAGAAAAACGAGATAAACCTTGAAATTTCAAGCCTAATCTATGTTCGAGAAATTACATCTCCACCATTTTTTTGGTTCAGAGGCAAAACTCTGGACCTTTTGCTTGCCCCTAACCCAGTGGTTTCAAGCGAAAGCGCCGAAAACACTGAGGTAGGTCAGCTGCAACGGTTTCCCGAATCTCTGATTCGGTTGAAACCGACTGCGCATTGCAACGAATTCCGCTGATTTCAATGGCCAGCGGATTTTTTTGTGGCTTTTTTCAGACGCATACAAACCCTCTCAGACCCACCTGAAACCATATGATCTGGGGAAAAAGTTTTGAGATGAGCCTCAGGTTTTTCGCTTTTTTGTCTATAACATACCGTGTCTTGATAAAAGATCCCGTACCATTGCGGTGCGGGATCGGCTTAGTCTTGGTTGTTCGTATTGCTTTCGTCTTGCCTGCTTCTTCAGCTACCCGGCAACGCCTGGGACCACGGGTGCAGGTTTTCCATAAAAGATATACCAAAAAACCGAAAACTCAGGCATAGACAAGGGTAAGCGGGCAAGCCCGATGACCCGATGATCCCGATTGACAAAATCGCGCTCTACGCCGTTAAATGGCCCATTGATAAGCGCCCCTCAATTACTGCATGATTGCGTCCATAATAGTTTCTATGGTATTACAGGTATCGTCAAAGGAAATGTCCTTGGCATATTCATATTCCCGGGTGTATTTGTTCCACAGTTTGCGGAGTTGGTCGCTCCCGCGGATCTCTTTCATAATCTCCAGGTACTGCTCCATGATCCTACCACTGCCCCGTTTCTGCGTTGTCCGTTCCAGCGCATGGCGCAACGTGGTTTTGTCACATTCTGCGCCCCGCAGCGCATACAAAATATGTGCATCGTAATAATCTCTTGGGCGGGTATTGGCAATGCTGCGGGACAGCACCGTTTCAATTTTCTCTGCAAGCACCGTTTCAAGGTTGTAGGCAAGAATACTGATACTGCGGTTATCGAACAGCAGGGAGAATGTGTATTCTACTTCACGGGGGGTTATCATATCGCCCGTGGTAACATCCACCGTAAGCGGTATGCTGATCGGCGGGTAATTAGCTTTCAGCGCAACGCGAATGCCAGGATAATCGTCACCCTCGCGGATATCGGAAACTCCAGCAATCTCAAACTGCACGTCGTCCTCAATCTCAATGGCACAAATCTCTTGAAAGATAGAGTGGATTGCTTCATGCGTCAATGTAAATCCTTTAATTGTAGTATCAAGATCCATTGTTGTCCGCGTGTCCAGTCCGACAATAGCAGAAATCAGAAAACCGCCTTTGAGAATAAAATTGTTCTTATACTTTGACAGAGAAATTCGTTCCAGCAGCCGCTCCAGCATATAGTTCTGCATGACGAGCTGCGCGGAAATGTGTTTCTCTTCTGATTTCTTTTTGATAAAGGCTTTCAGTTGCATTGGATTCTTTGTAATCATAACAATACCTCCATGTAATGCAGCACTTTTGGCTTTACCCGAAGCTGCTCAGCGTACTGCATCAGTTTGTGAATGTCTTTTGTTTTCGACGCTGCATAGCGTTTCATTGCTTCTCCAACAATCTGAATATCGCTTCCACTGCCGCGCAGAATATCGCAAAGTGTCCGTTCCAAATCATAGACACGGATCGGATTGCCGGATGGGGACTGAATTTCAATAATGCCAAATTCGTAGTTCTTCGGCACAACTCGCTTGACGGTTATATTTTCCTGCTTCAGGGACGGTGTGTTATAGCCCTTGGGAAAGGTCATTGTATATTTGGCAGGAGTACGGTCAGAATACCCCAGAAGGTACAGGGCGGTATCGTGAGAATAGATTCCACGCTCATATTTTCGCTGTAACAGATAGAAATCATCCTCCCATGCGCTGCTTTTTACATACAGCCCGCGTCCGTAACGATAAAGCTCTCCGCAGTCCACGAGTTTTTGCAGCACGCTGCGGTGCAAGCCCGCTTTTGTGACCTGCGCTGTGGTGATTGTTCCGTCCGTTGACGCTTGCAGCAGTTCATTGATTGTTTCATTGATTTCCATGTTGCTCACCTCACTTTGACATACACACATTAAATTATATGTAAATAATGTGCAGTTGTCAACAGCAGGACGACAATCACGCATTAAATAAATTGAAAAGAATGTGTGACTGTCTCAAGGCTTTTAGAGATTACAAAGCGGACCATGAAAGACGAATCGCAAAAGCGTTCTCCAAACTCAGCGTAAGCAGCGGGAGCTGCTAAAAGCTCTCTATGAGGATGGAATTTCGAAGCAGGAATATGCAGATGCAATCGGCGTGTCTCCTTCAGCCATATCACACCGACTTGAAACCATCATAAAAAAAGTTTTGAGATGAGCCTCAAGTTTTTCGCTTTTTTGTCTATAGGGTGAGAGGCAAAATCGGGCAGGACTTCCGTAAAGAAATCACGACAACCGGTGACCTCTCAAGATAACAAACTGCACTTTGAAAAGTGAATACACATTCATCAGGAACTTTAGTTCCGGTGCGAGCATGCGAAGCGATGCGCCATGACCCCGCAAGGGAGAGCGATAATGTCTCACTTCAAAAGGCGGCATGGCGGCCATCAGTGTGCGATAACAGCCGGAGAGGACAATGATACTTCCGTCCAGCCACAGCCCCGCAGGAATGCGGGATCACGCAATGAGGGCGGCTCCGGAAGAACCCTGGAGGAGCCGGCATCTCATGAGAAGGAAGCAGCCACCCTTCGCCTGATCGTTTCCTGGGATCCGGGGCGTCGTGGACAAAATGGATCGTGTAAAAAAGTCGGAATGCAGAATGATGATGCATTTCAAGTATGAAGATCTGAATTCTGCATTTCCGGCCAGTACATACACGGTTCATCACGCCGGAATAATCAGAGAAATGGGGAACTAAATCCGATTAAGGGAGTCCCCTGCTCTGCCCTGTCCTGCCCCGATGGACCGGCGGATGAATGTGTGCCGTTTTCTTTTTCTGCAAAGGAGGCCTGTCAAAATGACACCAACTAACACCAACCCGGATTTTACATTCAATCTAAATGACGATCTGGCACCGATGATCGGTTCCATCCTGACTGCCCCGGAAGTCGTAAAAGCATACGCAGAAAACAGAGAAACGGATTGGGTAATTCTAATCGGAAACAGAGAAATGGAAGAGGGCATCCGTCAGCTTCCTCCTGTAGAACAACAGATCATCAAGCTGTATTTTCTGGATGGCAAATCCCTTCTCGATATTGAGAACGAACTGGACCTTCAGGTCGAACTCCTTGTGGGACACATGGAATCCATGAAAGTGAGGTTGTCGCTTTATGTCTGATCAGAAATTCAACGTACGCCAGGGGAAAATCTACTATGCAGATTTTCCGGAGACAGTGGGCAGTGTACAGAAAGGGATACGGCCGGTGGTGATCACACAGAACAATTTCCTGAACAGGAACTCTACTACATATGTCTGTATATGTCTGTGCTCCGGTTACCAATCAGCTCAAACGACTGAACCTGCCGAAGCATGTACTGCTTCCGAAACTGAAAGGACTTCCGAAGCGGTCCATGGTCATGGCAGAACAGCGTCAGACGGTGGATCAGAAGCAGCTCCTGAATTACCGCTGCAAAGTCAGCTGGTTAACATTCCTCCCTAGTGAGAAAGCCTTTTCATATAAGATGCGCCTAGATGCCATGAAACGACAGGCAGGACGACCATCGATAAATTCTGCCCCAGTGGAGCAGAATTTAATAGGTGTGACATCAAGAGATACATTAGCCAAAGAAATCGGTGAAAGTTCCGAACAAGTTCGCCGGTACATCCGCCTGACCCGCCTTATTCCGTTCCTCCTTCGGATGGTGGATGGTCGAGAAATTGCCTTGCGTCCTGCCGTGGAGATATCCTATCTTCCACGAGATTGGCAGGAAGTTGTTGCTGCGGCCGTCCATTATCAAAAACGAACGCCCAGCCACGCGCAGGCGAAAAAATGAAGAAAGCTGGCGAAAGTAGCAGCCTCACCAGAGAGCTGGTCTATCAACTGCTGGATGAGAAAAAGCCGAATCAAAAAGAACGGGTCATTCTGAAAACAGACACGATCAGGACATGCCATTGCTGCCGGAATGAATCGTACCTTAACATTAAGCGATGTTAAAAAAAGCAGATTCTGATGCAATCTGACCGCTAATATGGCATAATATATAAAAATACATATTAGAGAGCGAGGTTAAGTACTTTGAAAACAGTTATCGTAAACGGAAGTCCACGAAAAGGGAACACATTAACGGCAATCAATGCATATGTCGAAGGAACCGGGAAAGACAACGACATCGAAATCATCCATGCTGACAGGCTGAATATCAGTGGCTGCAAAGGATGTGGGGTCTGTCAATGCACGAATGGCTGTATTGCAAAGGATGATACAAATGCAACGGTCGACAAAATTGTTGCAGCAGACATGATAATCTTTGCCACGCCGGTTTACTGGTGGGGCATGACAGCACAGCTCAAACTGGTGATTGATAAATGCTACTGCAAAGGTGCACTCCTCAAGGCCAAAAAAATCGGTGTGCTGGTCGTAGGCGGCGCTCCTACAGACAATATTGAGTATTCGTTAATCAAAAAACAGTTTGAATGCATTGCTGAATATCTGAACTGGGACATTCGGTTCTGCAAAACCTATTATGCGACAGAAAAAGATGATCTTGCTAAGAATTCTGCTGCCATCGAAGAAATAAAAAAACTCGGTGCAACAGTCGAATAACTCTTTATAAAGCACATGTACCTATAGCACCAACCATATCTCGGCTGGTGCTTTTTGGCGCTCGCTTTAAGAATCACGTTTGGAAGAGCAGACACTCTTTTGAGAATAGATTCCGGAGCCATTTTTACCAGTAACAACACCGGCAAATGCTGTCAGAGCGCCTTTGCGATCAAATCGAGTAACAGCTCCGGTTTCAGTCAGAATCTGTTTTGTCGCCGATTCCCAAAAACATCGTCGGGAGACTCCCGGGCGCGTCAGTTCGGGCTGCTCCTGCCTTATTCAACGCATCCAGAACATGCAGCCAATTCTGACTGACGGCAGCCTTTGCAGAATTTAAATCCTTGTTTTCCAATGCTTTGATAATTGCTTCATGCCCCTCTGCAGAGTCGTTCTGTTTTGGCAGTTTGTCATAATACAGATTCTCGATTCGCGCGATATGGCTTTCCAATGTATTAGAAAAAGAAATCAGGAACTCATTGGCGGCCAGGTTAAGGAGAATATCATGAAACTCCTGATCATATCTGATTGCCGATTTCTGTGATCCCTCATAGATCGCAGCAGAAAGCTTTTCATTGGTCTGTTTTAACTGCTCTATGGTTTCCTGAGTGATTTTCGGATAGGCAAACTCTATTGCAAGAGAATGGAACGCGGCAAGTATCTGATAAGACTGTCCTGCATCCTCCAGGTCTATTTCCGATACCCGGCTTTCTTTTCCCGGGAAAACCTCTATTAATTTTTGATCTGCCAAGAGTTGAATAGCTTCTCTCACAGGTGTTCTGCTCACAGAAAAAAACTGTGCAATCTCTGAATCATATATCTTTTCTCCCGGCTGTAAGGTTCCGTCTATGATCCATTTTTTTAATTCTTCGTAAATACGCAGTTTTGCTGATTTGGGGGCTTCTGCAATTTTTTTCTGAGGTATTGGCATATACAACTCCTTAGTAATGCGTGCCCTGCTATCGAATATGCTTGAAATATCAATAATACAAAGAGCATATTCGATAGCCTGCCGCAGGGCTTTCAGGCGTTTCATCCGAAAACCCCTGCGGAAGTGGGATTCGGAAACAGCCGAATCCCACTGCACGAGCATCAATTAGTGTCTGCCGGCACACCCTTCCACTGGATGGTGCGCCGCGGCGCTGCTGACAAACTGCCGTCAGCGCCCATTAAGTTCGACGGGAACTTAATGAGCAGACACTTATTATCTATTTCTCTTGACATTATAAAACAATACTCCTATAATATGCAATATATTTGTGCGATATATCGCATATCGCTAACTCTGCTATCTGATCATCGGGAGGAAAATTTCATGACAGAATGTTTTAAATCAATTCAATACGAAAGAAACAGAAAAAGAAACGGATGCTCTGTAACCGATTTCTGTTATGAAAACGCAAAAAAGGCCCATGAATTTCATAAAAGTTTTCCGGAGTATTCTGTCACTCCTCTTGTCCCCCTGCTTCATTTTGCTGAATCCGTTGGATTAAAGAAGGTTTATGTGAAAGATGAGAGTTTCCGATTCGGGTTGAATGCATTTAAAGTTCTTGGAGGAAGTTATGCCATAGGGAATTATATTGCCAAAATGCTGGGAAAGGATCTTCAGGAGCTCTCTTATGAGAATATCACAGACGATAATACGCGCGAAAAGCTCGGTGAAATTACGTTTGTGACTGCTACAGATGGAAATCACGGCCGTGGAATAGCCTGGACAGCAAATCGTCTGAAGCAGAAAAGCGTTGTATATATGCCGAAAGGAAGTTCCGTCGAACGGCTTAACAATATCAAAGCCCTGGGAAGTGATGCATCGATAACAGAATTAAACTACGATGATGCTGTGAGACTTGCCGACACCAATGCAGAGAAATACGGATGGGTCATGGTTCAGGACACCGCTTGGGATGGGTATGAGGAGATCCCTAAGTGGATTATGCAGGGATACACCACAATGGCCTACGAAACACTTAAACAGCTCAATGGGGAAAAACCCACACATATATTTATTCAGGCAGGCGTAGGAGCCTTAGCAGGCGGCCTAACCGGATTTTTTGCTGATCTGTATCGGAATGAGGATCGTCCCATCATCACGATTGTGGAACCTGATAAAGCAGATTGCATCTACCGAACTGCGGAGGCAGATGACGGAAAGCTTCATTATGTGAAGGGTGAAATGAATTCCATCATGGCCGGCCTCTGCTGCGGAGAGCCGTGTTCTATCGGCTGGAATATTCTTCATGATTATGCAGATAACTTTGTATCGGTTCCCGATTATGTCGCCGCTGAAGGAATGAGGATTCTCGGCAATCCGCTGTTTGATGACACACGAATTATTTCAGGAGAAAGCGGCGCATCGACATTCGGATTACTGGCAGAAGTCATGAGAAATAAAAAACTTGAATGGCTCAGAGACCGGCTCAAGCTCAGAGCGGATTCAAAAGTACTTTGTTTTTCAACAGAAGGAGATACCGACCGGGAAAATTATCGTCGGATTGTATGGGATGGACTTTACCCGGGATTTTAAGCTGCGGCGCCTGTTCTCTTGGTAAATGATGATGTATTCACACCTTGAGGACTTGCGGTTTCAAGATTTTTTCAAAAGTACCCGCCGGGTACTATGCACAGATTCAAATACGATATATGCTCATTACAGAACAAGACAGCGTGCAAGTCAATACCAGGAGATCATTTTAGGAGGTAAAGAAATTAAGTACGAAGTAAGAAACGCCCCTTTTTCCATCCTCGTGTGTCAGCTTGACGGTGGAGAGATGATTAAGTGTCAGTCAGGAGCCACGGCATGGATGACCCGAAGTGTGAAGATGCAGACCAAGAGCGGCGGCCTGGGTGGCATGTTCAAGGAGGCAATCTCAGGCGAATCTCTTTTCCTCAACAACTATATTGCTGAATTGCCGGGAGAAATTGCCTTTGGAATGAGTTTTCCGGGACATATCCTGGCCGTTGATGTTTCACAGATGCCTCTGATTGCTCAGAAAAAAACTTTTCTTGCCGGTGAATCCACTGTTAACATGGAGGTTTTCCTACAAAAAAAGATAGGTGCCGGGTTCTTCGGAGGCGAGGGTCTGTTCAACACCATCCTTACAGGACCCGGAAGAGTATGGCTCCAGACCATGCCGATATCAGCACTTGCTAACAGCCTTGCACCACTGATAGTTGCTAATAAATGACGACAATGCAGCAAAAGCCGATAACAACGGCTTTGTAAAAAAACTCAGGCAGCGACATCGAAGTCAGCGCCTGCAGGGAAGTCGAATAACAACCTGCTTCGGCGCATAGTCAACTTCCAAAAGAGTAAAAATTAAATAAGGAAACATTTCTCTTTAATGGCTAAGGTTTAATAACCTTAGCCATTATGTATATCGAGATATCGTTTATGCGTCTGCTTTGAATACTTCGTCGTAGAGTCGCTGAATTTCCTTCGGCAGGCCATCCGGCAGCATGTTCTGTATGCCCTCTTCATCACCGTCGCGCATAGCGGTTTCATAATACCAGCATTTGTACTCCAGCAGATTCAGCGTCTTCTGAAGGTGCGCCATCTCCTCCTCCACAGCCTTCCGTCTGGCCTCAAACAACCGTTTCCTCTGCGGATAGGTGGACGGTCCCTCGCCGCACCACTGCATGAACCGTTTGATGTCCCGAATCTCAAGTCCGGAGTTTTTCAAGCACTCGATCACGCGAAGCGCTTCAACTTCACGTTCGCTGAATATCCGTCTTCCGGACTGACGGCGAAGCTCAGGGAAAAGTCCTTCCCTGTCATAATATCTCAGTGTGGACACCGGCAGCTGAAACATTTCCGAAATCTGCCCGATGGTATACGTTTCCATAAAATTCCTTTCACTTAACAAAAATATATTGACCTGAAGTCAGGTTCATGTAATATCATATAGATTGTACATCAAAACCGACGAAAAAACAATGCGGACAAGCAGAGAAACATTAGGAGGATATTATGCAATACAGAAACTTTAAGGATATAAAGCTGTCCATGCTGGGATTCGGCGCGATGCGCCTGCCTGTCATTGACGGCGACGATGCGAAAATCGACGCGGAAAAGACCATGCGCATGGTGGATTACGCCATGAAGCACGGCGTCAATTATTATGACACCGCATGGGGATATCACGGAGGACACTCCGAAGAGGTCATGGGACAGGCGCTGCGCAGATTCCCCAGAGACAAATACTTCCTCGCCACCAAATTTCCCGGATACGATCTGGCCAATATGCCGAAGGTTCAGGAGATATTCGAAAAACAGTTCGAGAAGACGGGACACGATTACTTCGATTTCTATCTGTTCCACAATGTCTGTGAAATGAACATCGAACAGTACCTCGATCCCCGGTACGGCATTATGGATTACCTGCGTAAGCAGAGAGAGTGCGGGCGCATCCGGCACCTCGGCTTCTCCTGCCACGGAGAACTGCCTGTACTGAAACGGTTCCTTGAAGCCTACGGCGACGAAATGGAATTCTGCCAGCTGCAGCTGAACTATCTGGACTGGGAATTTCAGCACGGCCGGGAAAAAGTCGAGCTTCTAAAGAAATATAACATACCGGTCTGGGTCATGGAACCCCTCCGGGGAGGCAAGCTTGCGCACCTGAACGATGATCAGGAGAGCAGGCTGAAAGAACTGCGCCCGCAGGAGGAAATCCCGGCCTGGGCGTTTCGATTCCTGCAGGGGCTTCCGGAGGTCAGAGTGGTTCTCTCCGGTATGACAGACGAGGCCCAGCTGAAGGCCAACATCGAAACCTTTGAGCAGGATCTGCCTCTGAACGATGAGGAGCTGCAGACTCTAATGCAGATCGCAGGACAGCTGGCGGATGAACAGACTGTGCCGTGTACCGCCTGCCACTACTGCGTCGACCACTGTCCCGCAGGTCTGGATATTCCGCGCCTGATCTCTCTGTATAACGAGCATACACTTACAACAAAGTCAGGTCAGGCCGGTTTCATCGCTCCGATGGCGCTGGCCGCGTTCCCGGAAGATAAGCGGCCATCCGCATGTCTGCACTGCAGAAGCTGTGAAAAGGTCTGTCCGCAGCAGATTAAAATCTCCGAGGTGATGGGTGATTTTGCAAATATTGTCTGATACTCGTGTTCAGGGATTCGGTCTTTTCCGAATCCCCTTTATCTTTCCAGAACTGCATTTTTCAGACACGAGTATGTCATTTTCTTTTCCTTATATGTGGTGAAGGTTCCTTTTACTGTAATCTTCGACTGATCCTCCGGATAACTGAGTCCTTTTCTCAACTTGAATTCAATTCCCTGACTGCAGCACGCAGTGGCGTCCTTGATGACACAGGCGTAATACGTCTTGCCCGACGCATCATCCTTTGTAATATAGCATACACCCTTTATCTTTATCATCCTTCCTTTATAGCTGTCCGGATCGATCATGATATTGTAAACCTCCGAATAAATCGCCGTGCTGCTCATCTTCGTCAGATCCAGAAGCCCCTTTTTCCTGCTATTTTTTTCTTTCCCGGCGTTCCCGTCCGCATTGGATGAGTCTGAGGCTTCTGTTTCCGTACTGCCGTTATCAGAAGATGCACTTTCACTCTGTGTCGTCTTCGGGGCGGAATCTGATTTCTGCGTCTCGTTACTCTTTGTTCCGCAACCTGTCAGGATCAGGGCACAAAGAAACAGCAGCAGGATCGCCCGGAATGTCTGAATTTTACTTTGTTTCATCACACTCCTCCTCTCAGCCTCGCGGCAATCATGCTCAGACCGAACGCAAGCGCGTCCGCGACAACAATGGTGGAACCCACCGGAGTCCCCGCGAGAACTGACACGAGAATCCCGATCAGCGCACAGCTCACAGAGATTGCGGCGGAAGCAGCCGTAACTGCCCGAAAACTCTCAAACAGACGCATTGCCGCCATGGTTGGAAAGATGATCAGCGCCGAAACCAGCAGCGCACCGACGAGGTTCATCGCAAGCACGATGATGACTGCGATGATAATCGCCAGAAGCAGGTTATAAAATTCCACGCTGATTCCGCATACCCTGGCAAAATTTTCATCAAAGGTCAGCGCAAACAGCCGGTTATACAGCAGCAGAAACAGCATCAGCGTCACCGCAGAAAGAACTGCGCACAGCGCCACCTCCCCGGTCGTCAGCGTCAGAATAGACGTCGAGCCGAACAGAGTGCTGCAGACGTCCCCCGATACATTTGCCGAGGCTCCTGCCACATTCACCGTAAGATATCCGAAAGCCAGAGCGCCCACCGACAGCATGGCGACCGCAGCATCGCCCTTCACTCTCCTGTTCTGACCCGATTTCAGAAGAATCACCGCACTGAATATAGTGACCGGAAGAATCAGAAGCATGCGGTCAGAAAGTTTCAGCACGACCGCCACGCTCATCGCGCCGAACGCTACGTGGGACAGTCCGTCCCCGATATAGGAAAAATGGCGGAGAACCAGTGTCACCCCGAGCAGTGACGACACCAGTGCGATCAGAAGTCCGACGATGATCGCGTACCGCACAAACGGGTAGTCCAGATAAAACGTCAGCTTCTCCGTCAGCGTCATGATTGCGGTCATCACAGCCCCACCTCCCTCCGGTTCAGGAACCTCTTCCCTGTTTCACTGCGCAGATAGTCCTCATTCCTGCCGAAAAAGCAGGCGTTTCCAATATGGAGAATGTGATCTGCGTAGCGCACCGCCGAGAGGATGTCGTGAGAGATCATGACGATCGTCATTCCTCCTCTGTTGAGTTCCCCGATTATCGCGTACATTTCCCTTGTCGCCTCGGGATCCAGACCTGTCACCGGCTCGTCCATGAACAGAATTTTCCCGGAGGCGCACAGCGCCCTTGCCAGCAGAACCTTCTGCTGCTGCCCGCCGGAGAGGTTACGAAAGCTTCTGCCCGCAAGTTCTTCGATACAAAGGCGTCGCATGATCGCCCGGGCTTCTGCCTTTTCACTCCTCCGGTAGAACGGTCTCCATCCCGTCTGCCCCTGGAAACCGGACAATACGATCTCTCCGGCAGTCGCGGGGAAATCCCGCTGTGTGTGCATCTGCTGGGGGAGATACCCGATTTCGTTCTTCCGGACATCCGGGCTGTAGACCGGTTGTCCGCTTACCGGCTTCTGCAGGCCGAGAAGAGTACGCATCAGCGTACTCTTTCCCGCACCGTTTTCCCCTACAATACAGAGGTAATCCCCCGCGTTCACACTGAAACTGAGGCCGGATGCGATGGCCCGCTCTCCGTAACCGATGGATAAATTATTGCAGCGGATCTGTTCCATGACTATTCCTCCCGCTGCAGTGCTTTCTTCAGCACGCCGAGGTTCGCCGTCATGACGCCGAGGTAGGTCTTTCCCTTTTCCACATCCTCAGAAGTCGTTGACTGCATGGAATCCAGCGTCACAATGTGCTGACTCTTTTTCCCGGTATTTTTTATAATCGTCCTGGCGATTTTCCGGTTGGACCCCTCTATGGTCGCGATATTCTTCAGTTTAAGCTTATCCACCTTCTTCGCCAGGAACGAAATTGTTTTGAAGCTGGCTTCCGTCTCGGCGGAGCAGCCCGCAAACGCGGCGTAATACTCCAATCCATAGTCGTCCACCATGTAACGGAACGGAAAACGGTCGCCGACCACCAGTGTTTTGCCTGCCGACCGTCGGACCGCTTTTTTGTATTTTTCGTCCAGGGCAGATAGCTGACGAAGATATTCTGCTTCGTTTTTCCCGTATGTGTTTGCGTTCTCCGGATCCAGCGCTTCGATTTCCTTTGCGACCGCTTTTGTCAGCACCTTCGCGTTTTTCAGTGAAAGCCACACGTGTTCATCGTACTCCGGCTCGTCACTGCCGTCTTCCTCTTCTTCCTTTTCCGGCATCATTCCTTCTTTCGATTCCTCTTCTTTCACAGAATCGCCCAGGACATCCAGAAGATTGATCACTTTCATTTTCTTGTTTGTGGAGTCCTTCAGTGCCTTGCTGACCCATTCATCCGATTCACCGCCGACATAGATGAACAGGTCGCAGGATTTTACCTTTGCGATGTCCTCCGTCGTCGGCTGATAGCTGTGCAGATCGACTCCGTTATCCAGAAGCATCGTCACCTCTGCCTGATCCGCTTTGCTGCCGAGGATCTGTGTGACCCAGTCATATTCCGGAAATATGGTTGTGACAATTTTTATTTTTTTGCTGTCCGCGGAAGTTTTCGACTCTGAATTGCCGCTGTCTTTCGCGCAGCCTGAGAGAGCAGCCGCCACAAAGACCACTGCCGCCAGAAGAATTACTGCTGTTTTTTTCATAACAAAACTGACCCTTTCTTTTTTCGTCGTAAGATAGCATTGACTCACGGCTCACGCCGTCAGAAAGGGAATTTTCAGTTGTTCATCCGGACTTTGCGGACAATCAGAGTATCCGCTGCCGCAAAATATGAAAAAATGAGAGAAAGGACGGTAAAGAACACTGCCGCGGTTCCCGCCGCGGGCGACGGAGTGTCACCGCCGTACAGCGTCTGGACGATATTCTCACACTGATGCAGACAGACACAGATCGGGCAGTCATCGCCAGAACAGTGGTGATCGGATTCCTCCGCGATATAGAAGGTGACCAGAACGACCGTTGCCAGCAGAAGAACGCTGAGAAAAACAGCAGTGAACCTTTCTCTGGTATGAAAACCTGTCATCCTCAGCACGGCTGCTCCCCTCCCTTCTTCTCTGTCCCCGATTTTATGCGGGAATATCTGATTCATGAATTCCTTCTGAAATTGAAAACTACGTTCAATTTTAAATTCATTTTCCCCAGCTGTCAAGTGGATTGCGGATGCTTTCAGATTCAGAGCGTCGCTTTTCCGCGCCTTCAGAGAGGTCGTCAGACGGCTGATTTGAACCTTTCTCTTCCTTCGCGAGAATCATCGAAAAATATCCGGCGGTGTCCGGAATCGAATCCGCTCCGCGGTAGATTTTCTGACCCAGCATCCCGCAGTTTTCGACCATGTAAACCTCCCTCCCGCTGCCGGCGAGGGCTGATTTTACCGCATCCATGCGTGTTCCGGATTTCATCAGCGCACAGGTTCCCGGCAGGCGGAGCGTCTCCTCCAGTTCCGACTCATCCATCTGACCGGCGGGAATAATATGCAGCGCCTCATCCCATTCCGTCAGCGGCACTCCGGCTTCTGCCGCCGCCGCACAGAAGGACGGTACGCCGCTGATATATCCGGTCGGATATCCCAGCCCGGCGATCCGTTCCTCCAGATAAGCAAACGTGGAATATACCGCCGGATCCCCCAGTGTCAGAAACGCCACATCCTTCCCCTGCTTCAGAAAGGACTCCAGAAGCAGCGCTCCCTGCCGGAAAGACTTTGTCAGTTCCGCTCTGTCGCGGGTCATCGGCATATCCACCGCCAGCAATTCCTTTGTCGCCAGAGACGGCTCCGCCTGTACCGCAATCCTGTACGCCGTACTCTGCCGCGCATCCTTCCCCGGGCAGGCAATTACCGCAGACTCGCGGATAATCCTCACCGCCGCCAGCGTCATCAGCTCCGGATTACCCGGTCCTACCCCTACTCCATATAACGTACCCTTCATACATCTCCTCCAGTCTGTTCTTTCATCAGTTCATCACCCCATCTGCGTCAGAGTTTCCGGCTTCTGCCGTTCCGGAAACGTTCTCTTTTTTGTGAAAAGATAAAACAAAGGCATCAGATACATGAACGCCGCATACGGCAGACACCGGAAGTCCACGCCGAAGAAAGCCAGCGGCACGGAGCACCCGATGCTCCAGGGAATAAAGCACGCAATCAGAATAACGGAATTCTCCATATCGATGGCGAGTTCCTCCCGGCTTCCCCCACCGTCCAGATAGGGCTTCTTCAGAAGGTCACTGCACATCAGCGTAGAAATCGTCTGATTGCAGAAGACCACCGCAGACGCCAGGGAAAGAAGCAGCATCACAGGAAACCGCCCGATGCGGGTACACGCCCGTTCCAGACGGAGCTGCAGAGAATCAAGCATTCCCGTCCCGTTGAAAATCCCCGAATAGGTACAGGAAATCAGCAGGATCCCGATAATTTCCAGCATGGACACCAGGCCGCCTCCGTTGAGAATCCTGCCCAGACCGTTTCCCTCCGCCTGATAACCGATTACACAGATCTGCAGAACCTTCAGCAGCGGAACGCCCTGCACCTGCCAGGCCACCAGAATTCCTGCGGCGATGCTGAGTCCCATGGAAATCATGACGCTAACGTGAAGCAGCGGCAGAAGTAGCATGATGACAGCCGGTACAAAAGCCCACAGGGAGAGATTAAACGCCGATTCGAATTCCGAAACCAGAGCGTTGTCTACATGACTGATCGGGTTCCGCACAGACAGAACCGCGTAGACGACAAAACACAGTGCCAGCGGAACGGCAGCGGTCCGCATCATGACACGGACATTGTCGAAAATCTTTGTTCCTGTGATCCCCGCCACCATATTCGCACTGGACGAAACCGGGGAGCCGCGATCCCCGAAATAGACGCCGCTCATCAGTACGCCGGCGGTAATCAGCGGATCCACGCCTCCGCTTCTGGCAAGCGTCATAAAAATGACACCCACCGTCCCGGCGACTCCGAAGGATGTTCCCAACGCATAGCTGAGCAGACAGGACAGAAGGAACGTAATGATCAGAAACGCCGACGGCGTGATAATCTTAATCCCGTAGTACACAAAAATCGTAATCGTGCCGCTCACTCTCCAGGCTGCTGTGATGAAACCGATCACACACATCACCTCAATGACGATGAGAGATTCCCGGGCTCCGCGGATTCCCATTCCGCAGAGTTTCCGCAGCGGATATCCCCGGTGCAGCCCCACAGCCGCGAACGCCGCCAGACCTGCAAGCAGCGCGAGGATCATAGAGGTTCCGCTGATCAGAGCGGCGACCATACATCCCACAAAAACACAAAACGCAATCAGAAGATCCATTTCTCACTCCTACGCCAAAACAGTTACTGAAACAAGTTTATCACAGCCCCTTTTATTTGTAAATCCACTGTTCCTGCGATTTCTGCCACCCGCCGGTCCCGTACGGTTTTCCATCTGCTCCTGTTTTCGCCCTCTTTTCTTTCCTTCCCTTTGTTTCCTCTTCTTGTTTCCTCTTCACAAATATCCGCGGACTGTGATATAATGTAGTGTCTGCTCATTAAGTCCCCATCGGACTTAATGGGCGCTGACGGCAGTTTATCAGCAGCGCCGCGGCGCACCATCCAATGGAAGGGTGCCCGGCATTGGCAAAATGTTCGCGGCCGTCTGATTTATTGAGATATTATGGAGGCGTATAAATGGAAAAGAAAACACCGAATGTCAGAGCTCTGGCTCCGATTTTAGTCTTTCTCGTTCTCTATCTGGGAAGCGGGATCTATTATGAGTATATCAGGCCCAGGAGCGGACAGATGGGCTTCTATGTCATGTCTGTCGTCGTTGCGTTCATGGTGGCTCTGGTTGTGGCCTTTCTTCAGAACCCGAAGCTGTCGTTTGATGAGAAGATTCACGTCTGCGCCGGGGGCATCGGTGATGACAATATCACGATCATGCTGTTTATCTTCCTGATGGCCGGTGCATTCAGCGGAATTGCCCAGGCCTCCGGCGGAGCGACCAGTACTGCCTATATGCTCCTGAACATCATCCCGCCGAACTTCGCTATTCCCTGTCTGTTTCTGATCGCCTGTCTGATTTCCATGGCCATGGGAACCAGCGTCGGAACGATTACCGTGCTCGTCCCGATTGTCTTTGTCGTAGCCAACAGCGCAGGCCTCAGTCTGCCGTTCTGCGTCGGAACGGTCGTCGGGGGCGCCATGTTCGGCGACAACCTGTCTTTCATCTCCGACACCACCATCGCGGCAACCAAGACGCAGGGCGTGGAAATGAAAGATAAATTCCGGGTTAATTTCCATATCGCACTTCCCGCAGCTATTATCACCTTTGCCATCCTGATCGCCTTTGCGATGACGGGAGGCTCCGCCGATCTGCAGCACTATCAGTACAATGTCTGGCAGGCCATCCCGTATTTCGTCGTACTGCTGGCCTCTCTCTGCGGAATAAACGTTTTTATCGTTCTGGGATGCGGCACAATACTCTGCGGCATCGTGGGCCTCGCTACCGGCTCTCTTACCATCGCCACAGCGTTCAGCGCCATGGGAGAAGGCACAAAAAATATGTTCGAGACCATGATCGTCACGATTCTGGTCGCCTCCATGGGATCGCTGATGCGGGAATACGGCGGTTTTGAATGGATTCTTCAGACAATCCGGAATCACTCCAGAACACGGAGAGGCGGCATGCTCGGCATAGGGCTGCTGACCGCCCTGATGGATATCGCGACGGCGAATAACACAGTAGCTATCGTGATGGCCGGACCGATCGCAAAGGATATCAGCACCGAGTTCGGCATCGATCCGCGCAAGACTGCGTCGCTTATCGATATATTCTCTTGCATCTGCCAGGGTATCATTCCCTATGGCGCACAGCTGCTGATCGCGGCCAGCATCGCCAAAATCACCAGCGTCTCTATCATTCCGTTCCTCTTCTATCAGTTCCTGCTCCTGGTCTGTGTCATTATTTCCATCATCGTCGACAGACCCGTCCGAGCACAGAGGACCACGAAAGATCTCGAGAACAAAAAAGTCAGCTGAGCGTTCCGCTCCCGCGCCGGTTACATGCTGCCGGCGCTTTTTGCGTGCTGATTCGTCGAATACGCCTGAAGCAGCCAAAATACGGAAGACATGTCCTGTGTCACGCCACAGGGATTTTCATTCGTTTTACCCGAAAATACGGCACAAACATCGGCTAAAGCTGAATAAAAAGCATACGCGAACACGCGAACAAATGTTTACTTTTTGTTCGCGTTGTGTTATACTTTCTGTATAAATCATTTACAGGGGGGACGCTATGGCTGATTTAAAAGAAAAAGAACAGAAGATACTGGATTTCATGAGAGAGGAAATCCGAACCAAGGGATATCCGCCTACTGTCCGCGAGATCTGTGCGGCCGTCGGAATCAAATCCACCTCTACAGCTCATAAGGCCATCGGCGCTCTGGTGGAGAAAGGCTATCTTCGCAAGGATCCGGCCAAGCCCCGGGCACTGGTTCTGGTACCGCAGGAGGAAGACGAGCCGGAAACCGATACCCCGGTCTCCCCTGAAAACGCCGCTCCGCAGCAAACACCCGATCCGGCGCCGGAGCGCGAGGACATCATCGATATCCCCGTTATCGGACGCGTCGCCGCCGGTACGCCGATCACCGCGGAGGAAAATATGGACGGAACCTTCCCTGTTCCCGCACAGTTCGTTCAGGGAACCTGTTTCATGCTCCGCGTTCGCGGTGAATCCATGATCAACGTGGGAATCATGGATGGGGATCTGATCCTCGTCGAACAGCAGAACACCGCAGAAAACGGCGACATTGTCGTTGCTATGATTGACGGATTTGAAAGTGAAGCGACTGTGAAAACCTATTACAAAGAGGATGATCACATCCGCCTTCAACCGGAAAATGACACCATGAGCCCGATTATCGTTCGGGATGTGAGCATTCAGGGGAAGGTACGCGGCGTCTTCCGCTACCTGAACTGAACCGTAACTGAGCCTTGCACAACCCGTCAGAAACCTTACCTGCCGGCGGCAGTTTAATCGACCTGCTGCTTATTAACCGGTCGATGTTGTCCTATGCCCTTGAAGCGGGATCAGCGGCTAACCTTCAACCCGTTCAGTAAAGGTTAGCCGCCGGTAAAGTTTTATGTCCTCGAAGCGAGACAGGCCTGCCCGGCCGGTTCTCTTCGGTTTATCGTGAAAGAAGTTTCTGTATTGCGGCGTCCAGCCCGTCGAGCGTCAGCTCATACATCGGAAACACCTCCCGTACCAGTGCGATGGTACGGGATCCCCATGCGTATCCCCAGCGTTCTTTTTTTATGGGATTCAGCCAGACGATATTTTTATAATGTCTCTCCAGTTTTTTCAGCCAGTCGATGCCGGGTTCTTTGTTGTAGACATACCAGTCCAGATTCCCTCCCCGGGACAATAGCTCATAGCTGGACATCGCCGCATCACCCACCAGAATCACCTTATAGTCTGAATCCAGATTTCTGAACGCCCACTCGGTCTCGATCCAGCGGCCGTTCGCACAGGAGGGATCCGTATAAAGGTAATCATAGACACAGTTATGGAAATAATAGATTTTCAAATCTTTCAGGTGTGTTGAATCGTGCAGCGCCTGGAACAGTCTGCTGCAGAGTTCGCTGTGCTGATACATGGAGCCGCCTGCATCCATCAGCAGAAGCAGTTTGACGGTGTTCTTTCGGGGCTTTTCATAAACAAGTCTCAGAAGTCCCGCATTCTCACAGGTGGCGTCAATGGTCTCATCGATGTCCAGCTCTGTTTTCGCCGTGTCTACCCGGGTGGAAAACTGCCGCAGCTTCCGGAAAGCCATCTGAAACTGACGGGTATCCAACTCATTGTCCTGCCGGAAATCACGGAAATTGCGTTCCTCCGCAATCTGCACCGCCGACTGGTGCCGTCCCGCTCCTCCGACCCGGATTCCCGCAGGATTGTAGCCGCCGTGGCCAAAGGGCGAGGTCCCTCCGGTTCCGACCCAGTAATTTCCGCCGTCGTGCTTTTCCTTCTGTTCCTCCAGCCGTTCCCGGAACATCTTCTGCAGAGTATCGAAGTCGAATTCCTTCGCCCATTCCGGCATATCCTCGAGTTCCCGCTCCAGTTCACCCTGATTCAGCCAGTCCCATAATTCCTCCGGAAGCTCATCCACCGATTGAATCGACTGAAAAAAAGCTGCGAACGCCATATCAAATTTGTCGTAGTCGCTCTCCCGTTTCACGAGAACATTCCGGCAAAGATAATAAAACTCCCGCAGCGAATTTCCGGCCAGTCCCCGATCCAGAGCATCCATCAGACAGAGCCATTCGTCCAGCGAAACATTCAGGCCGTATTCCCGCAATGTGTAGAAAAAATGGATAAACATCAGCTTATCTCCTATATGTCCTGAGGAGTTCTATATCCTGATTTTTCTTCAGTAGCACGCCCACGTAGGGAATTTCCTCCCGGATCCTCTTCACATCGACACCGCCGATCTGCAGCGCCTGGATCCAGTCCAGAAGCTCCGAAGTGCTCGGCTTTTTCATAATATCTTTCATATGGCGAATGTCATAAAAAGCCTTCATCGCTTCATCCACCAGTCTCCTGTCGATGTCTCCGTAATGCACCCGGATAATCTCCCGCATCTTTTCCTCCTCCGGGAAATCGATGTAATGGAAAATACACCGGCGGAGAAAAGCGTCCGGCAGTTCCTTCTCCGCATTTGACGTAATGATCACCACCGGACGATGTTTTGTTCTCACCGTAGTCTTTGTCTCTGTAATATAGAATTCCATACGGTCCAGCTCCCACAGCAGGTCGTTGGGGAACTCAAGATCCGCCTTATCTATTTCATCGATAAGGAGAACCGCCTGTTCCTCGGAAGTGAACGCCTCACCCAGCCTGCCGAGACGGATGTACCGGGAAATGTCCGAGACATCACCTTCGCCGAACTGACTGTCATACAGGCGCTGCACCGTGTCATAGACATACAGGCCCTCCTGCGCCCGCGTCGTCGATTTGATTCCCCAGATGTACAGCGGCATCTCCAGTGCGTCGGCGATAGACTGGGCAAGCATGGTCTTTCCCGTTCCCGGCTCTCCCTTGATTAACAAAGGCTTTTCCAGCGCGATTGCCACGTTCACGGCGTTCATCAGTTCTCCGGACGCTACATAATCATTACTTCCTCTGAATTTTTTCATTATTTTCCTCTTTATGCTTTTATCTTCTTTGTATTCTCCGCCGTATTTCCCCAGCGTTCTGCCAACGCAGTCCCGTCTCCGCCTTCATGCCGGCATTTCCCGCCGGCGCAGGCTGCATCGCCGTCTTCATCTTCGCATCAGCGCATTTCCCGCCGTCGCAAAATGCGCCGCCGGCGAATGCGACAGTGCTCTCCTATCCGATTGCCAGCGGCACCAGCACAGTTGTAAACAGTTCCTCAAACAGACCGATGGCAAAAGCATAGGCGATAATTTCATCTCTCGTCGCGCGCTGCAGAATCGGCAGCGCTACATCCATAACGCAGATACCCGGAATCGACGCGGTCTCAATATATCCGATCCTCTTTGCCAGAACCGGAATCAGCACGATACCGCCCAGTTCCCGCAGCACGTTGTGCATGAAGGAGATGGCAGATGCCACCTGATGTCCGGCATGCCCGATACAGATGGGCGCATAGGTGTACCATCCGTAGCCGTATCCGATAGCCATGGATTCCCGCACGGTAATCTGCGGGAAGATCAGACCGATCAGAATTGCCGAGATTGTAGTTCCCACCAGAATCGCGACAGGAATCACCAGAACCCTTGCTCCGATTTTGCTCAGGGCGCGGATCACTTCACCGCTGAGACCCATGCCGTAACCGATCGCAAGAATCATGATGCACAGGCCGACCACAAGCGCCTTGGAACTCAGATCATCAAAGACAAGCATCTGCTCGTGATCCAGTACGGTACGAATCCCGAAGAATCCGATTGCAAGACCGAGCGCCAGCATCAGAAGAATCAGACGGGTCATGCTGTTGTCATTTCCGGTTTTCCGGTCGGCGTTTTCTTCTACATCGTCAATATGCTTCAGCATCACCGTCTCCTCCGGCGTATCACCGTCTCCGGTCAGACTCCCCTGCCCGCCGGCTGTCTTTTCATGGAGGAACCCCCATTTGTCCAGACGCATAAGCCTGCGCGCCACCGATACCGCGAAGCATGTGCCGATCCACAGCAGCACGGTAAAGGCAAGAGAGATCAGCCCGATTGGTCCGATATTATCGATCACCTGCTGATTTGATCCCATCCGAAGCCCCATAATCAGCACCAGAAGGGAAATGAACACCATCATAATGACCTCAGACGCCTTCTCCCCGATCCGGCGATTCCGCATCCGGTATCCTCCGAGATATCCAATTACAAGCATGCTCAGATACAGAGCGACATAAAACATAAAACCTCTCCTTTGTCAGCGCCCATTGATTCCGACAGAAGCTAACGGGCAGGCACCGTTTTAATGCCCGCTTATTACTAACCGTCTCCAACATAAACTTATGAGCAGATACCTAATGCTTTACGCGATAAACAAAGTAACCAGCACCGGAACGGCAAAAGACAGCACAACGCCGTTCACAAAGGAATAAATCGCCGTCGTTCCGCTGGTCGCCCGCTCGATGATCGGGAGGCAGACATCCATTGAGGATGACCCCGGAAGCCCGCAGCTCTCCACAAAGCCCACATATCTCGCAACAAGCGGAATCGAGAGAATCCCCAGCAGTTCACGCATTACATTATGCATAAAACAGATCGCTCCCGCCAGGACAAATCCCCGGTCCATTATGATTCCGGGCGCCAGCGTATACCAGCCGAAGCCGGCGCCGACCGCCAGCGATTCCTTTAGGCTGATCGGCAGGAAAAGCGCACAGACTGCGGACCCCGCCAGCGTCCCGACGATAACTGCGGCCGGAATAGCCAGGATCCGGATTCCCACTTTTCGGAAGTGTGCAACAACCTTTCCTTCGATCCCGATATCGATTCCGACGAAAATCAGCAACGTACAGAGACCGAGTTTGATAACCAGACTGATCGTCTCATTGAAACTGTCGAAATGCTTCAGCCGCAATGCAAAGCCGAAATATCCCGCAGCGATTCCGGCAGCAACAAAACCCAGTATTACAAGAGTCATCGGGTCGATGCCGCGTCTCCCGGATGCACCGCTCATATTCGCCTCGATGGCCTTTTCCACCGGATCCTCTGTCTGATCCGTCTTCATCAGTCCATAGCGATTGATTCCAAGCAGTTTTCTCACAAAAAAAATGCACACAACGCTGAACACCATAACGACAATGGTGAATACAAAGGCGTACAGCCCGATGGTATCCAGCTGCCCTACGATTTCTCTGTTGGCGCCGATTCGCAGTCCCATAGCGAAAACCAGCACCGCGATCGCCGCAGTCTGCACCTTCGCGGTCCAGGGCAGATTTCTTTCCTTTTTCCGGTAGCGGTCGCCGATAAAATATCCGACGACAGTGATTCCCAGATAAAGTGCCATATCTCCCATAAGTGATTCTCTCTCCTTTTTATTATATCGAATCAGTCTTTGTTCCGCAAGAGACAAAACCCGCATCCGCGAGGGTCTCCCACGCAGCTTCTGCATGCCTGATCCGGAACCGGGGCGCCCGTCGGGAGCACAAAATATATGCCTGCCGAGGAGGCTGCCGGCCGCATCGACCCCGCCTCGGAAATCTCAACGCCCACGGCTCCGGGATCCGCCAGTTTTCCGCAGGCGAAAATTTCCTCCATCGACATTCCGTAATACCCCGGCCCCATCTGCGGGGAAAGGCAGTATCCGGAGGGGATCTCTCCGGCAAAAGACTTCTTCAGCCGAGAAACCGCCGCAGCCAGATAACTTTCCGCCCAGAGCGTTTCATAGAAGGACTCTATGCTCCCGGCGCAGGATTTCTTCTCTTCCCTGCCGATGCCGGTGCTCCCATCAACCTTACTGCCGACAATGCCTTCATCGTCCATGTCTGCTCCGGTGCTCCCGGCGTCCATGTCGACGCAGGATTTCTCCCCGCCAATACTGACATCGGCAGATTCTAATCCCGAGACGCTTAGGAACCAGACGTAAGCTCCCGCTATCCCGGTTTCCGTATACTGCTCCAGCACGGGTGCCGTCAGGCGCACATACTCCGGGGATTCCGAAGAATCCGCATCATCCGCATGCTGCAGGAGAACGGAGTTCGGGGATTCCTGCTTTGTATCACAAAATGAAACGACCGCACGTATATCAATTCTCCGTATCCGCGCGTCCCGATACCGCCTCCCGCCGGAAAGAAAAACCTCCCG
>Ga0256404_1003844_pt1 | contig 29635 bp, 31 predicted proteins | sample RumenRJG_01DNA_FD_185990 | JGI IMG/M metagenome (GOLD analysis project Ga0256404, IMG submission 185990) | Bovine rumen microbial communities from Lethbridge, Alberta, Canada - RJG_01 | ecosystem: Host-associated > Mammals > Digestive system > Stomach > Rumen | place: Canada: Alberta | collected...
CTCCTCTTATTTTTCAAAAAAACATGAATTCCTACAGATTCGACCTACAGATTCAGGGCATGAAAATGGCATTCCTACAGATTCGACCACAAAATTCTTTGTCCTACAGATATTTTGGATACCCGAACATCAGCACATGCTTTCAGGCAAAACAAAATCCCGCATCTCAGGATGCGGGATTTTTATTTTTCTTTGCATCAGACGGGCTTACCCTGATTATGGCCCCTGTTCTATGTTCCGGCCGGCAGTCCCGGTCTATAGCTCTATCTTGTCAAACACATAGCAGATCTTATCTGTGCTGTGGCTGTCTGAGCTGAGGACGAATATGCCACCCTTGTTCTTGATATACTTTATCTGGTCTGCTGCAGGATAAGGTGTCGTCCTGTATCCCTTGGCCATTGCTCCCGTATTGATCTCGAAGACCGGCCTGTCTCCTGCTTCAATGAGGCCGAGTGTCTCGAGGCGGTTCGGCTTTCCGCTCTTTCTGAGCTCTGCAGTATCTTCGAAGATTTTGTCAACTGCATCCATCCACGCTGTCATGTAGCGCGGATCAGCTGTTCCCACTATCTGGACAGGCAGTGTCTCATTGAATTTTGTTACGAGGTCAAAATGCCCTATGATATCGCACTCTGTCTTCTTAACGATATTCCCCACCTGCTTATAGTAGTCCGCAGCCATGGCGGCCATGTCGCCGCCGTAGTACTTATTGGCCTCGTCCATCAGCATTTCCGCTGCATAGTCTACATCGAGATACGCACCATCCTTCAGGACGTAATGCGATGATCCGATGAGATAATCGTAAGGCGCCGTATCTATCTCCGCCCAGTAGTCGAGTTCAGTACCGAGCAGTACGCGGGTCCTGTCAGCGTATTTGACCTTAAGAGTGTTGACCTCTTCAATATATGCAGCTGTGTCCTTCTCGCTCATGCAGTAGCTGGTATCGAACCACGTGAATGAGTGGCCTGACAGTCCTACTGTTTTGAGCCCCACAGCAGCAGCGGCGAGAATCATCTCTTCCGCAGAGTTCTTCCCGTCGCAGTATGTCGTATGCATGTGCAGATCAAAATCCTGCATAGTTTTACACCATCTTCTCCTGTTTTACCTTCTTGTCTATAACTTGTCTCGAAGCGAGCTCTCTGTGGATGTCCTCAAGAGAGATGCCGGCTTCTATCATCATGACCATCGTATGATAAGCCAGGTCGGCGATCTCATATATGGTCTCCGCATTATCGCCGCTCTGCTCTGCAGACTTTGCAGCGATGATGACCTCGGTGCACTCCTCGCCTATCTTCTTGAGGATCTTATCGAGTCCCTTGTCGAAGAGATATGTCGTATATGAACCTTCCTTAGGATCGGTCTTGCGGCCTTCTATCAGGTCCATCAGCCCTTCATACGAGAACTCCTTGAGTTCATCCGACTCCCATACAGGATACTCAAAGCACGACTCTGTGCCGAGGTGGCATGCCGGTCCGTCAGGCTCCACTACTACCACGAGGGCATCCCTGTCGCAGTCCGCTGTGATGCTGACTATGTGTTGGTAGTTGCCGCTTGTCTCTCCCTTGAGCCACAGCTCCTGTCTCGAGCGGCTCCAGAAGCAGGTCAGGCCCTTCTCCATGGATATCTTAAGGCTCTCCTCATTCATGTATGCGAGAGTCAGGACTCTCTTCGTCACGGAGTCAACAACTATCGCCGGGATGAGTCCCTTTTCATCAAATTTCAGTTCGCTTATGTCGATCATTATATAGTCCCTTTCTATCTGCCGGATGCGCATATGCCTCTCTCAATGCGCATCCGGCATTTAATACTACTTTAAATCCTTCTTACCGGGATCCCCTCTGCCGCCATCGCTTCCTTCAGGTCAGAAATGGATACTTCGTCGAAGTGGAATATGGAAGCAGCGAGGCCCGCGTCGATCGTCGGGATCCTGCGGAACAGCTCGATGAAGTGATCTATGCTGCCTGCACCGCCCGATGCAATGACAGGTACCGAGACCGCTTTGCACACGAGATCGAGAAGCTCGATATCGAAACCGGTCTTGACGCCGTCGGTGTCTATGGAGTTGACTACGACTTCGCCCGCGCCCATTCCGACGCAGCGCCTGATCCATTCAATAGCCTCCATGCCGGTGTCGTCCCTGCCGCCTCTTGAGAAGACTCTGAACTCACCGCCGACTCTCTTGATATCGCACGAAAGCACGACGCACTGGTCTCCGTACAGTTTGGCCGCCTCGGTGATGATCCCCGGGTTTCTGATGGCTCCCGAGTTGACGCTGACCTTGTCAGCTCCGCATTTCAAGACTCTGTCAAAATCCGCGATGCTGCTGATGCCGCCTCCGACTGTCAGCGGAATGAAGACGTTCGATGCGGTCTCCGTAAGTATCTCGGTGAACAGCTTCCTTCCTTCTGCCGAAGCCGTTATGTCGTAGAAGACCAGCTCATCAGCTCCCGCTTCAGTGTATTTCTTGGCCATGTCCACAGGGGATGCGACGTCTCCGATGTTTTCGAAGTTGACACCCTTTACTACTCTTCCGTCCCTTACATCAAGACATGGGATGATTCTTTTGGTTATCATTTTAAGATTCTCCTTGATATGCGCAGGGCCTGATGCCCCGCCTTTTCTGCCTGCGCAGTCTATTCTCCTGCAGCCACCCGGATCGCCTCTGCAAGATCGACGTCACCGGTATAATACGCTTTGCCCACGATCGCTCCGTGTATGCCGAATCCCGCAAGCGCCTTTATCTCATCCAGCGAGGAAACTCCACCGGATGCGATTATATTCAGGTTCATGGATTCTGAGAGCTCCCTGTACAGAAGCCTGTTGGCACCCTTCATGGCACCGTCGCGCGAGATGTCCGTGCAGATTATAGTGCTTACGCCGTAGCTCTGCATCAGACGGGCAAATTCCTCAACAGTATAGCTTGAAAGCTCCGTCCAGCCCTTGACTGCGACATATCCATCCCTGACATCTATGCCAACCGCGATCTTGCGCCCCCAGTTCCTGACAGCCCTGTTCAACATGCCTTGGTCCTGTACGGCTGCGGTCCCGAGGATGACTCTGTCGATCCCTGCCCTGAGGTATTTCTCGATGGTATCCTCATCTCTGATGCCGCCTCCGACTTCGATGAACATATCCGGAGCAGCCTTCCTTATAGCCATGATGGTGTCGAAGTTCGGGGTCATCCCGCTCTTTGCACCTTCCAGGTCGACCACATGCATATGTGTCGCACCCGCTTTTGCAAAAGCTTCGGCTATTTCAGGCGGATTCTCGCTGTACACGGTCATCTGCTCATAGTCGCCCTTGTAGAGTCTTACCGCTTTGCCGTCATACAGGTCTATTGCCGGATAAATAATCATTTTGCCTGCCTCTCTGCGGCTTGCATCTGCCGCCTGTTTCCCTACAGTTCAACGAATGCCTTCAGTATCTTCATTCCTACTTTGCCGCTCTTTTCCGGATGGAACTGGCAGCCGTATACGTTGCCGTTTGCTGCAGCCGCGGTCAGGTCCGCGCCATACTCGGTGGTCGCTATGACCGACTCATCGCAGTCAGCAGCATAGTATGAGTGGACGAAATATACATAGTCGCCCTCTTTGATGTATTTGAACAGTGGGCTTTTCTTCGTGAACTTCAGCAGATTCCATCCGATGTGAGGGATCTTGTATCCCTCAGGGATGACATCGGCGATCGGCCGTACGTTTCCGTGGATCAGTCCGAGGCCTTCATGCTCACCGTATTCATAGCCCTTGTCGAACATGAGCTGCATGCCGAGACAGATGCCGAGAAGAGGCTTGCCGGCTGCGGCTTCCTTCTTCACGACTTCAGCCATGCCCGACTCTCTCAGCTTGCGGGCCGCATCTTCAAAGGCGCCGACGCCCGGCAGGATGATCCTGTCGCACTCTGCGATCACTTTTTCATCAGATGTCACGACAGCCTCTGCTCCGATCTCCGCAAGAGAGCTCTTGAGCGAGAACAGATTGCCTACTCCGTAATCTATAATTGCTATCATTGTTATAAATATCCTCCTACAGAAGTCCCTTGGTCGACGGGATCTCTCCTGCAAACTCCTTCTCAATGGCTACAGCCTGCCTCAGGCTCCTTGCCGCTGACTTGAACGTTCCCTCGATTATGTGGTGTGAGTTCTTTCCGGCGAGCTGCCTGATGTGCATCGTTATTCCGGCGTTTCTGACAAAACCGAGCCAGAACTCTTCCACAAGTTCTGTATCGAAGGTCCCGACCTTCTCAGCCGGGATCTCAAGGCCGAATCCGAGATAGTCTCTTCCGGAGATGTCGACTGCCGTAAGGATCAGCGCTTCGTCCATCGGAAGTGTGCAGTCACCGTAGCGGCATATGCCTCTCTTGTCACCGAGCGCCTCAGCGAAAGCCTGGCCGAGTGCGATGCCGACATCCTCTACAGTGTGGTGGTCATCAACATAGTTGTCGCCCTTTGCGGTAACAGACAGGTCAAAACGTCCGTGTCTGGCCAGCAGTGTCAGCATGTGGTCGAGGAAACCGACGCCTGTGTCTATGTCGCACGCTCCCCTTCCGTCCAGTTCAAGAGACAGCCTGATATCCGTCTCAGCCGTCATACGGTCGATATCTGCGCTTCTCATTTTGCCACCTCCTCAGAAAGAATGTCCATTACCTCCCTGAGCAGAATATCCATCTGCTCACGCGATCCTATCGTTATCCTGTTGTAGTCGGCAAGCTCCGGCTTGTCCCAGTGCCTTATGATGACTCCGCGCTCCCTCAGCCTGCGGAACAGTACTGATCCGTGTACTTCAGGATGCCTTACGAATATGAAGTTCGCTGTGGACGGGGTCATTTCGAACCCCATTTTGCCGAGCTCCTCCACTGTGTACTCTCTGTTCTCCATGACAGCTCTGCAGTGCTCTCTGTTCACTTCATCGTGCGCAAGAGATGCTATGCCGGCTGCGATCGCGAGCCTGTCTATGTTGTAAGGGTTGGTCGAGAACCTCAGCGCATTGAGGTCAGCGATCAGATCCTTATTGCCTATTCCGTATCCGAGCCTCATGCCCGCCATCGAACGCGACTTGGAGAAAGTCTGCACTACGAGCAGGTTATCGTATTTTGCCACCAGCGGCACAGCAGACTCTGTCCCGAAGTCGGCATAGGCCTCGTCGATCACGACCACATTGTCCCTGTTGTGCTGAAGGATGCCCTCGATCTGATCAAGGCTCAGCGGGATGCCGGTAGGTGCATTAGGGTTGGCGATGAACACCGTGCCCTCTGCATCATAGTAGTCTTCAGGGTCGATGCTGAAGTCCTCCTTCAGCGGCACTTCCCTGTATTTCACTCCCGTTATATCTGCGAACACCGGGTAGAAGCCGTATGTGATCTTAGGAAAAACAGCAGGCTTTCCACTGTCGCAGTATGCGAGGAATGCAAAATATATCGTCTCATCAGAACCGTTGTTGCAGATGATCTCATCAGGGTCAACTCCCTGCACTGCTGCTATCGCCTTGCGCAGCTCCGTGCAGTCAGGATCCGGATACAGCTGCAGGTTCTCTGCGGCCTCCTTCACCGCCCTGACCACTTCAGGTGCAGGCGGGAACGGCGACTCATTGGTGTTAAGCTTGGTCAGCACCTGAGTCTTAGGCTGCTCGCCCGGAGTGTACGGTTCAAGTGATGCGTATTTACTGCTAAGATACTTACTCATAATCTCTGTGTCCTCTTTGAGACTCAGAGTTTTCGGTATACCCTGCTCACGTCCTCGGGATCTTTCCTGTCCCCGGCAGATCCCTGCGGAATATTCGCAGTGCATACCGAAGCCCCTGAGCCTTTTATCCGGTTATTGTTTTTTCTCTGAGCGGATGAGCACGCTGCGTGCATGCCCTGTCAGTCCTTCCTTCCGGGCGAATCCCGCAATGTCCTCTGCAACTTCTGCCAGTGCATCACCTGTGTAATAAGTGTACTGCATCTTCTTCACGAAGTCATCGACTGAGAGTGGATTTGAGAACCTTGCCGTACCGCTTGTCGGAAGTGTGTGGTTAGGTCCCGCGAAGTAGTCTCCGAGAGCCTCCGGGCAGTTCCTGCCCAGGAAGATGGATCCTGCGTGCTTTACCTTGCCGAGCCATTCGAACGGGTCATCGACGCAGAGCTCGAGGTGCTCAGGTGCTATCTCATTGGATATCTCTATTGCCTGCTCGAGGTCCCCAGCGACTATGATCTTGCCGTTATTGTCTATTGACGGTCTGGCTATCGCTTCGCGCTCAAGTGTCGAAAGCTGCTTCTCGATGGCCTGCTGTACGGCGGATGCCAGTTCAGCAGAGTCCGTAACGAGGACCGCGCTGGCGTTCTTATCGTGCTCTGCCTGTGACAGCATGTCTGCCGCAACTACCTCAGGATCGCTCTTGCCGTCGGATACTACGAGTATCTCGCTCGGTCCTGCGATCATGTCTATGGATACTCTGCCGAACACCTGCCTTTTGGCCTCTGCCACAAAAGCATTGCCCGGGCCGACTATTTTGTCCACCTGCGGAATGGTCTCCGTGCCGTATGCAAGCGCCGCTATAGCCTGGGCGCCTCCGGTCTTGAAGATGCGCACCTCACCGGCTCCGCTGACTGCATTGCGCGCAGCCTGAGCTGCGGCGATTATGGCAGGATTGATGCTGCCGTCCGCATCAGGAGGTGTTACCATGATGATCTCACTGCATCCTGCTATGAGGGCCGGTATGGAATCCATCAGCACGGTGGAAGGATATGCTGCAGTGCCGCCCGGTACATACAGCCCGGCTCTCTCGAGAGGGACCACCTTCTGGCCCATGATGATTCCCGGCGTGTCGTTTATGATGAAACTGTTCCTAACCTGCTTAGTGTGGAACTTCACGATGTTGGCAGCTGCTTTTGCCAGGATGTCTGTGAATCCCGGATCAGTCTCTTCTATCTTTTTCAATGCCGCCGATTTTTCCTCTTCAGTGAGCTCAAGAACGAATCCTTCCGGATCGATCCCGTCGAACTTCGCCGCGTAACGGACCAGCGCAGCATCGCCGTTTTCTATTACATCATTTATTATCTCAGTCACCGTGCCGGAAACATCCATTACCGGCTCGGATCTCGAGAAGACCTCCGCCGGAGTCAGCTCCGCATACTTCAGAATTTTGATCATTGCATTACCCCTTGTTATATCCTGCTGAGCAGCGTGTTGATCGCTTTGCTCTTGAAGTTGTAGCCGGATTTGTTGGCTATCAGCCTCGCACTTATATCCATTATCTCCTCGTACACGACGAGGTTGTTTTCTCTCAGTGTCGTGCCTGTCTCAACGAGGTCGACTATCACGTCAGAAAGTCCGAGTATAGGCGCTATCTCGATGGATCCGTTCAGCTTGATTATATCAATATCCCTGCCGACTGATGCGTAGTAGTCCTGCGCGATGTTGACGAACTTGGTCGCTACCCTCAGAGGATACTCTGAATCGTCCCTGAACCCCTTAGGCGCGGCCACGACCATGCGGCACTTGCCTATTCCGAGGTCCTTCAGCTCATACACATTCGGCTCGTATTCAAGCAGAATGTCCTTGCCCGCAACACCTATGTCTGCTGCTCCGCGCTCAACATAGATCGGAACATCCGACGGCTTTACCCAGAAATATCTGACTCCCGCCTCTTTGCTCTCGAACACCAGCTTGCGCCCTTCGAAGATATCCGGGCATCCGTAGCCCGCTTCCTCGAACATCTTATATACCTTTTCACCGAGCCTTCCCTTAGGAAGAGCTACATTTATCATTTTGCAGTCCATGTTATATATCCACATTATTCGTCTTCTTCAGGTGCTCTGTAGCTGCTGAAGAAGGATTCTATCGCTTCATCTCCCGCCGTTCTTCCCAGCATGCCGAGGTTGTCGAGGTACACTGCGAATCCGATCGCACGCGATTTCTTCTTCATCCTCTGCATCAACCTGTCGTATCTTCCTCCGACAAGCACGCTCTCCGGCAGTCCGTCTATATACCCTTCAAATGCCATGCCGTTGTAGTAATTCGTGTCCCCTATAACAGAGAAGTCCATAACTATATGCATGTCCTTTCCGTCTTCACCGTCATAGAGGCTGCCCAGAACTTCCTTCAGTTCTTCCACCTCAGGCTCTGCGACAGTGCCGCGGCATATCTCTTCAAGCTCAGGCATGACCTCGGCAGGCGTTCCGTACAGTCCGAGCAGTCCGGTCAGAACGCCGCACTTTTCAGCCGGCACCTCATTGTCTTCGCACACCTTCGCTATGCCGTGCAGGTTCTTCTCTCCCGCAAGTCTCAGAAGCTCGCCCCTTACATACCTGCTGTCGGACATGTCATCTATTATGAATGTGAGCATGTCTATGTCCGAGATCCTCAGGATGTAATCATTGTCTCCCGCAACCAGCGCCAGACTCTTCTCCGCCAGCCTTATGACCTCCGCAGCGGCCTGATTACCGGCAGCACCGATGCACTCGAGGCCCATCTGCATTATCTCTCTGAAAGTATTCGTTCTCTCAGAAACTCTGTATACGTTCTCATCGTAGAACAGCTTCTGCAGTTCATCAGGCCTGTCGTCCAGGTTCTTTACTATTGAAAGCGTAACGTCCGGCTTGAGAGCCTTGAGTTTGCCGTTAGTGTCCGTAAAAGTGATGACCCTGTCAGAAAGGAGATAATCCTTGTTGCGGCTGTAGAGATCGTAGTCCTCGAATTTTCTCATCCTGTAAGGACCGTATCCCGCCCTCGTGTAGAGAGTCCTCAGCGCGAATATCCTTCTCTCCGTCCTTGTCAGCACACTGTCGTCATATTGCATGTATTTCACCCTTTTCTGTTCAGCTCCGCGCCTCTCATTTTATGCTTTCTGTACGCAAAATACGCAGAGTATTGTAATTACTCAGCCACTTTACCACGCTAAATCGCTAAAGTCAACTCGTATCGTGTATTTCTCAAGGTTCAAGAGTCTTTTCCGGCCGTTTTCTGCCTCCGCGACTCCTTCTCCCTGCTCTTTCTCGCCTGCGCCAGCACCTGCTTCATGGCTGACTCCCTGTCGATGCCCGCAAGTCTCAGCTTGTGCGCATACTCAAGCAGCTCTCCCATCTGCTCCCCGGGCTCGATGCCGGCTTCTATAAGGTCTCTGCCCGTCACGTGAGGCTGCGCCATAGTATCCAGGTAAGATCTCAGTCTCTCCTCCAGGAACTCAGGGTCCCCCGAGAACTCCTCGCTTCCGGAAACTACCGGATGATCCGCCTGTGCAAAATATATGAGGTCTTCAGGCGCCGCTGCCGCATCGAACATCCTGTTGGTCGACTTGAGCGAAGTCCTGTTATAGGCAGCGATGTTCGGTCTCATGTGAAGAGGCACCATGTTCAGCACGTATGATATGACTTCGTGCTCATTCGTCAGTCTGTGGATGAACCGGCTGACTATCGGCACCCCCTGCGTCTCATGCTCGTACGCATGTATGCGGCCCTTTACGAACGCCGTAGTGACCGCTTTGCCCATATCATGTGTAAGCGCAAGCATCATGAACCGGAAAGGCTCGGAGACCTGATGCCTGAAAGCTGCCGCCCTGTCGACGACCTGCATAGTGTGCGTCCACACATCACCCTCCGGATGAAAGACCGGGTCCTGCTCGACCCCGATGAGATCTTCAAGCTCCGGGAACCATGTCCCGAGCTGATCCATTTCTCTCAGCACCTCGAAGAAAGCCGACGGCTTTTCCGCCTTGAGAAGAGCCTTCTTCATTTCTTCAGTCACGCGCTCCCTCGAAAGGGACGACAGATCTATAGTTCTGCACAGCTCTATGGTCTCAGGCGCTACGCTGAAGCCGAACCTTGCCGCGAACTGTGCCGCTCTCAGCACTCTCAGCGGGTCCTCGACGAAGGTAGCATCGTCGATGTGTCTTATGACCTTCTTCGCAAGGTCTTCCTGTCCGCCAAAATGATCCACAATCTCTCCGGTCAGGACATCCTCCATCAGAGCATTGATGGTAAAATCCCTGCGCCTGGCAGCTTCATATGTGCCTATGAAAGGATCAACATCGACCTCGAAGTCCCTGTGTCCTGCACCTGTCTTCCTCTCACGTCTCGGCATGGCGATGTCTATATCTTCTCCGCGGAGGGAATATATTCCGAAGCTCTGCCCGTAAGACAGCGGCTCACCGCATTCCTCCAGGATCTGCATCAGAGTCTCCGGCGTCACTCCGTGGACCTCGACGTCCACGTCCTTGTTATCTGTACCCAGCAGACGGTCGCGCACAAAACCGCCGACGTAATACGTGTTTCCGCCGGCTGCCTTTACCTTTTCCGCGATTCTCTTTTCAATGCTGGTTTTCTCTGCCATTATATGTACTTCTCTATGATCACCCAGGTGCGGCCCTTCTTCGACTCTCCGCCGATCTCTTTCAGCAATGCTTTACCCTTGCCTCTCAGCACGAGTATCGCGCCTTCCTCGACTCTCGCATCCGGCTTGAGGCACTCGATATGGTCGACAGATACTATCCCGCCGCGGATCGCCTCCGCCGCTTTGCTCCGGGACAGCTTGAACGCCGATGCGATTATGCTGTCCAGACGCGCCGACGAGACTGTGTCCTTTATTATCTGCGTCCTTACCTCAGGCATGATGAGCTCGCTCAGCGGATGCACTTCACGGCTGACATGCGTCCTTCCGACCTGGATGTATTCGTCAAGCAGGAAGTCTGCGATCTCGGGCACTATGATTATATCCGCGCCGTCATCCCTTACGAGGATGTCACCGGTCACGCTCCTGTCTATCCCGAGCCCGAGCATCGAACCGAGGTAGTCGCGGTGCGTCAGCTCCCGGGATATAGCCGGCTTCTTCACACGCAGTACCTCGAGAAGGCCTTCATACGCCTCTTCATCGGTCATCGGGATATCCGCAGGGACGCAGACAAGCATCCTGCGCTCAGCGCCTTCATAGCCGCCCCACAGGAAAGGCCTCACGTCCGCGGAGTGCATCATGACCTGCTTTGCCAGAGCCTGCTCATGCGAATCAAGCAGTCCCGTCGCGGTCACATAATAGCCGTCACGGCACTGCCTGATCTTATCTTCTATCTTAGAAACTATAAGTTCATCGTGAGTCAATTATTTTCTCTCCAGGAACTTAGTCTTACTGCCTATTATTATACTTGAACACGACCTGCTGTTTCCTCTTATCTATTGAATTTTCAAGGTTATTTTTTATAATAAATATGGTATTGGGTTATCCGCCTCCGCAGACTGTTTTTCATTTTGCAGGCGGATGATTCATTTTCTCAAAATAGAAATTATCACTTTCATGTAAGCAGGAGTTATCACTATGGAAAAACAGGAAAAAGCTATTCTGACCGTAGTCGGAAAGAACGAGATCGGCATACTCGCCAAGGTCGCGACCGCTGTTGCCGAGGCACACGCGAGCATCGTCCAGGTATCCCAGATAGTAATGGATGAATTTTTCACCATGAACATGCACATCGAGGTATCTTCGATGAACTGCAGCATCCATCAGCTTGAAGAGAACATCAAGGCAGTTCTCCCTGGTGTTGAAGTCCACGTTATGCACGAGAACATCTTCACCTCGATGCACAGCATCTGATCAGATATACGTTCATTCACCACTACTGTCATTAATAAATATAACCGGAAGGAAACAGAAATGTTCAACGATAAGGACGTCATGGAGACCATCTCCATGATCAGAGACAACAATCTCGATATCCGTACGAACACCATGGGGATCTCGCTCCTCGACTGTGCGGATACCGATGCCGACAAGGCATGCACGAAAATATACGACAAGATCTGCCGCCTTGCAGAGAATCTCGTAAAGACCGCCGACTCGGTCGGTGAGAAATACGGTATTCCGATCGTAAACAAGCGCGTCAGCGTCACACCTGTAGCAATGCTCGCAGGCATCTCGGGCGGCGACCCTGTAAAATACGCCAAGGCACTCGACAGAGCCGCTCATGAGATAGGTATAGACTTCATCGGCGGGTACTCCGCCCTCGTTCAGAAGGGTTTCAGCGCAGGCGACCGTGAGCTCATCGACTCGATACCCCGCGCACTCGCAGAGACCGACCTCGTCTGCTCGTCCGTAAACATCGGATCAACCAAGGCCGGCATCAACATGGATGCTGTAAAGCTGATGGGTCAGAAAGTCCGTGAAGCATCGGAGCTCACCGCAGACAGGCAGTGCATCGGCGCAGCCAAGCTCGTAGTATTCTGCAATGCCGTAGAGGACAACCCGTTCATGGCCGGCGCCTTCCACGGAGTCGGCGAAGCAGACCACGTACTTAGCGTAGGCGTCTCCGGCCCGGGAGTAGTAAGATCCGTACTGGCTGCAATGCCTGATGATGCTCCGCTTAACGAAGTAGCGGAGACTATAAAGAAGACAGCATTCAAGATCACAAGAGTCGGCCAGCTGGTAGGCTCGGAAGTCGCTTCCTGCCTCAATACACAGTTCGGTATCGTCGACCTGTCACTCGCACCGACACCTGCAATCGGAGACTCGGTAGCTCACATCCTCGAGGAGATCGGCCTCGAGCAGTGCGGTGCACACGGCACGACAGCCGCACTCGCAATGCTCAACGACGCAGTCAAGAAGGGCGGCGTAATGGCGTCCTCAAGCGTAGGCGGCCTCTCAGGTGCATTCATCCCGGTCAGCGAAGACGACGGAATGATAGCAGCAGCCCGTGCAGGCTCTCTCTCCATCGAGAAGCTCGAAGCCATGACTGCCGTATGTTCAGTAGGACTCGACATGATAGTCATCCCGGGCGACACTTCCGCAGAAGTCATCTCTGCTATCATCGCAGATGAGGCCGCCATCGGAATGGTCAACTCGAAGACCACTGCAGTCAGAGTCATCCCTGCTATCGGCCTTAAGGAAGGTGAAGAGCTGAACTTCGGCGGCCTTCTGGGATTCGGCCCGGTCATGAAGCTCCGCAGCCAGTCACCTGCCAAGATGATCAACCGCGGCGGACGCATCCCTGCACCGCTCCAGAGCCTCAAAAACTGATACCAAATAAAACTGCATATCTCAGAGCGAGATATGCAGTTTTTTTAAAATGCGAAGTTTCCGTTTACGAATACAGGCACTTCCTCTCCGTCATGAGTGATCCCGGTGATAGTCATATCCGAGGAGCCTACCATAAAATCGACGTGTGTCATAGAGAAGTTGGCGCCCCTTTCCTTCAGCTCCTCCTCGCTCATGTTCTCCGCTCCGTAGATGTTAGGATAAGCCTCGCCGAATGCAAAATGGCAGGAAGCGTTCTCATCGAATAGTGTGTTCATGAACAGGATCCCGGAATTGGAAATAGGCGAGTCATGCGGTACGAGGGCTACTTCTCCGAAGTATGACGCGCCTTCGTCCACGGATATAGCATCTCTCAGTATCTGTTCGCCCTTTTCAGCATGGACGTCGGTGATTTTGCCGTCCTTCACCTCAAAGCTGAATCCTTCTATCAGCGTTCCGTTGTGAGCAAGCGGCTTGGTCGCGACGATCGTACCGTTGATGCTGTCTCTCTTAGGCAGAGTGAAGACCTCTTCGGTCGGGATGTTTGCGGAGAAAGGTCTGCCGTCCGCGCCGTTTTCTTCTCCTCCTGCCCAGAAGTGTCCTTCAGGCAGTCCGACAGTCACGTCAGTTCCTGCGGAATTCTTATATCTCAGTTCTTTGAAATTGTACTCATTCAGTATCTGCACGTGTCTCTGCAGCTCATCCGAGTGATCCTTCCAGTTCTGTACAGCATCGCCGCCGTCCACTCTGCAGGCTGCGAGTATCTCCTCCCACAGGCGCGCCTTGGCGTCTTCCTTATCCATGTCAGGAAAGACCGCCTTCGCCCATGCGTCTGTAGGCACCGAGCATACGCACCACGGGAATTCGCTTCTCATCTCCCTCTGGCGGAATTTCTCCATAGCTTTGCCATGAGCCTTCTGTGCGCGAGAGATGCGGTCCGGGTCCACGCCCCTCAGGTTCTCCGGATCCTCTGCATAGATGGCCAGCCATCCGGCGCCCTCTTCCGAGACGATATCCCTGAAGTCCTTCTCCCACGGATTGACTGAATCGAAGACATCGTCCTCCGCATGCAGGTATTTGAGCCTTGTCAGCGCATCATCATTCCATGACATGATGACCTCCCTGCAGCCTGCCTCATACGCAGCCTCAGCACACAGCCTTGCAAAGTCAGCACATTCCACAGGACAGCTTATGGCAAGCCTCTGTCCCTTCCTGAGATTGAGACCGGATCTTATAAGAAGATCAGCGTAATCTTTTTTCAGTTCTTCAACATTCTTAGTCATTATGTACTCCACTCCCTTACGGTTCTACCGTAATAATCGATGAGACTATTCTACACCATCATGTCTGTTTCTGTATGTTTTTGTCCGTTTTTTCTTCCTTTCCCAACAGCAAATAACGTATAATAAAAGTACTATGAAAATGACTGATTTACTGGACAAAGACAAAAGCAATCTCATAACCGAGCTCTCAAATGCAGCCATCCCTGAGAAGGCCATAAAAGTACTCGAAAATGAGACTGACAAGCTGGTGCTCAAGTATAACGAGCAAAGCGACAGTGAGCGCGAAAGAGAGACTGCGGCATATCTGATGCAGGCGGTCCGTCTTGCGCTGCCTCTGATCGATTCGACCGGTACCACCAAGGTATGGGAGCATGACAAGGAGCCTAAGAAGGCAAAATCCTCATCCGACAGGATCTCCATTCCGTCAGCTCTTCTCATGTTTGCCGGTATCGTCCTCTGCATCTACGCGATGTTCCCGCTGATAATAGCCGGAATGGAAGCATCCGAGCCGGCTACCACAAGGGAGCTTGTGATCCGTATGATCGCCGTATTCGGCGGCCTTGCGGCAGGCATCCTGGGCGGTCTTCTGGTCCGCCGCGGCCCTGTCAGAACCGTCAAAGAGCAGCAGGTCGAGATCCACGTGGACGCAGACAAGCTCTACAGGTACTACAGGACAGTTATCCTGTCCGTCGATCAGAGTCTTGAGGAAGTCAGCGCAAGAGAGCGCTGGGACAAGAGAGAGCAGGCAGGCAATATTGACGGCAGACCGGCAACGACGCCTGAGCTTGATCTCTTCTCAGACCTTCTTGCAGCCTCCTACAGCGGAGACCCTGAGTATGCTCTCGAGAAGATCGAAGCCATCAAGTACTATCTGCACAGGCAGCAGATCGAGGTGGTGGACTACAGCGACAGCACTAAGCAGTACTTCGACATGATGCCGGGCACTAAGACAGGCACTATCCGTCCTGCCATGGTAGCTGACGGCAATCTTCTCAAGAAGGGACTTGCCTCCACTCGCAAATAAGGTGTTTTGATATGGACAGATTTTTCGGTTTTGACCTCGGTGACGCTGAAAGCGCCATCGCGAGACTAAGTAAAGACGATCAGGTTGCTCCTGAGATGCTCACCGTAGTCGGTGAGCAGAGTTTTATTACGGCTTATGCCCAGCTCCAGTCCGGAGAGCTTCTCATCGGCGAAAAAGCCTGCTACGCAGACAGTGTAGTCAAGCGCAAGCTGAGGTTCAAGAGCAGGTTCCTGAGTGACAGAGGCGTCGCAGCAGACGTCAAGAGTTTTGCTGCAGGCGTGCTCGGCGAGCTGTACGGAAGCGGCGACCTTATAAGGAATGAGGAATGCTCATTCTATATAGGCTGCCCTGCCGGATGGGACAGGAATACCAGGGAGCACTACCGTGAGATATTCGAAAGCGCGGGTTATCCGCCTGCCAAGATCATCTCGGAATCAAGAGCCGCGATGGTCAGCGCATGCCAGTCACGCCACCTGCAGGTTGGCGTTGACATCCTTTCCAAACCTGTGCTCGTAATAGATATCGGATCATCCACCACGGATTTTGCATATATCATGGGCGGCAAGGAAGTCGAGATGCAGACAGCCGGTGAAGTCGTACTCGGCGGAGGTCTCATGGATGAGATCCTGCTGGAGGAATCCGTTGCTGCAGCAGGATTCGGCAGGAAGAAGATCCAGTCAGTATTTGATGCCAGCGAGGCGTGGCGCACATATGCGGAATTTGCCGCACGCCGTCTCAAGGAGAAGTACTACTCCGACGAGGATTACTGGAGCACTCATGAGTGTAAGGAAAGCGTTGTTCTCCACTATGACAGACCTGTCAAGCTGACCCTGAAGATGGACAGGAAGATCGCAGACAGGCTGGTCAACAAGAAGATCGCAAAGCTCGGAAACAAGTCATTCCGCGACGTATTCATCGCTTCGCTCAAGGACGTGAGAGATCATATAACAGGCTCACAGCCTGAGCTCATATTCCTCACAGGCGGCGTCAGCAAGCTGCCTGCTGTAAGAGACTGGTGCACCAGCGTATTCACGGAGGCCGTTATAATCTCCGCTTCAGATCCTGAGTTCTCTGTTGCAAAGGGACTCGCTTACTGCGGGCGCATCGACGAGGACCTCAAGGAGTTCAAGGAGGATCTCGATCAGCTGATCAGGTCCACCGCGATCGAAGACATAGTTGAAAAACACACTCCGGAGCTCTACAGAAGTGCTGTTGACTGTCTCGTAAGACCTATACTCGAAGACGTGGCTGCGCCTGTTTTCGACAGATGGAGATCGGGCGAGATAAGAAAGCTGGAGGATACTGACGCGATCCTTCAGACTGAGATAGAAGCTTACCTGAGAGAGGACAAAACGAGAGAGCTGCTGGCAGGCCCTGTCACCGCATGGCTCAAGCCTGTCATTGAGGAGCTTGAGGAGCTGACCGTTCCTATCTGCCTCAGACATAGAGTACCATATACAGCACTGAGCCTGAAGTCGTATCTCTCGGCTTCGGATATAGATATCAAGGTCGATGCGAAGAATATCTTCGCCGTTGAGGAAATGACTTTCCTGATCGACTCCATCGTTACAGCCGTTGTCGCTATTCTTGTTGCGGCAGTCGACATCATACCGTTCATGGCAGGCCCTGAAGGCGTGCTGATCGGCGTAGTCGCCGCAGTCGTCGTTCTCTTCCTCGGAAAGGAGAAGATGCAGGACAAAATGCTCTCCGCAGAGCTGCCTAAGGCCGTAAGGATGCTGATCCCTAAGAACACATTCAGATCGAGACTGGACAGCATTGCCGATGATGTCAAGGCTTCGTTCTATGAGAGCCTGCAGAAAGAAAAGGACGACCAGATCACTCAGAGGATGGTCGAAGAGATCTCAGGCCAGATCGAACAGACGCTCATCAAGATGGCTGAGGTCGTAGAGATCCCGCTTGGCTAGGATGCACGGGACTGATTCCGGGAAGGAATCCTGAATTTAACAAACTAATCTATCAAGGTGAACATATATGCTTAAAGTAAACAGACACGATACGATCATGCGCCTTCTCAGCGAGAACGGAAGCCTTCTGGTTTCGGATGCCTGCGATATACTCGGATGCAGCGATCAGACCATAAGAAGAGACTTTCAGGAACTTGAGGAGCAGGGCCGCCTCAAGAGGATACACGGCGGCGCCTTTATTCCTACAGCTGAGGACAGGGGCGTGCCTGTCGACCTGCGTGCAAAACTGATAGTCAGGGAAAAGCTTCAGATGGCACAGGTCACTGCTTCGGCATATATCAAGAACAACGATGTCATCATGCTCGATTCCAGCACCACCTGCAATACCCTTGCAAGGCACCTGATGGATTCGCTGCTTCACGTCACCATAATTACCAATTCCATTGCCACGGTCAGCGCCTTCTCATCCGGCTCTCCGTCGGCACATCTCATCTGCACGGGCGGAAGATATAAAGAACGCCTCGGAGCATTCATCGGCACAGATGCAGTAGAGAGCATCTCCACTTACGTGGCAGACAAGGCTTTCATCAGCTGCAACGCCATCAGCATGGAACACGGCATGCTCGACAACTACGAGAGCCAGATGGACGTACGCCGCGCGATGCTTGCGCACGCCAGGGAAAAATATCTGCTCGTGGACCACACCAAATTCGATGACCAGGCCAACTTCATCATCGGAGATTTTTCCAGTATAAACGGGATAATCACCAATCAGAAACCTGACGAAGTCTGGCTCGGTTTCTTCCGTGAACACGGAATCAACGTGATCTGGTAACTACCCCGTTTATACTTTGGTTATCTATTGGAGTTATCTATTCTGTCCCCTTTATATCTTGTGAAATAGTGCTTTGCTTTCTGATTACTTCTTAGCCTTGACCTGTCCGTGGGACTGGAACTTGACCATTACTCTTTCCATCTCTTCTCTGTCGAGGATGTTAGGCTTTCCTACGCACATGGTTCTCCACTGGATCTGAGCGACCCACTCGCACTCTCTTGCGATTCCGAATGCATCGTTGATGTCCTTGCCGATGGAGATGAATCCGTGGTTAGCCAGGAGTGTAGCTTTGCCTTCGCCGATAGTCTCAGCTGCTGCAAGAGCGAGCTCCTTGGTTCCGTATGTTACATAAGGTGTAACAGGAACTACGTCTGTTACTGCGTCAGCAAGTACATAGTGTACGGAATAGATAGGTGTTCCCATGCATGCAAGTGTTGTGCAGAACATAGCGTGTGTATGTGCAGCAGCTGTCATGCCCGGCTTAGCCTTGTACATCTCGATGTGGAGATCCTTCTCGCTTGAAGGCTTTCTGTCTCCGTCTACGATCTCGCCGTCGAGATTCATGATTACGATATCCTCAGGCTGGATCTTGAAGTAGTCCATTCCGGATGGGCTGATAGCCATGAGTCCTGTCTCAGGATCATAGATGCTGATGTTTCCGCCTGTTCCGTCTGTAAGATTTTCTGTTATAAGCTTCTTGCCGTATTCAACAACAAGATTTCTTTCCTTTTCCATTAACATAGTTGTCAGTTCTCCTTTTCTCTTTTGCCGTTGTCTCTGAGACCCAGGAATTCCTTGAGCAGCAGTATGTGCTGTCCTACATCGATGATTTCAAATCTGCTGTCATCCTTTACCTGCTCATACAGTCCTGAGCATTCCGGGCATGTTTTGATACCGTATAACTTAATCATTTTCTGTCTCCGCCTTTTAACGAAAGAGGACGCCGCCTGGACCATTATTCAGCGTCAGCTGCCTTCTTTTCTTCTCTTGGCTTGTAAACCATCTTAGGAAATCCGATCAGGATGAAGAGGATTCCGAATTGGTATATATTTTCTTCCACAAATCAACAAACGTCAACTATTATGTGTCGCTTTTTGTTGATATTCCTATAAATTTTGTCGATATTTCTGTTGGTTTTAGTATAGGTTTCTCTATTACTGGGAATTATTTCCAATATGTAGGTACCTCAAACGGACAAAATCCAACATCTTAGCCACAGAAAAAGCGGCCGCCCACCGGCAGCCGCTGTATCCTTCAATATGACCGGCAAAAGCCGTTTTAGTTTATTCTTCGCTACTGGACTTTGACCTCTCCTGCGAGAACTCTGTAGTAATCCTCACGGTTCTCTCTCAGAAGTCTCGGAGTCTCAAGTCCGTACGGGCACTTGGTTGTGCAGACTCCGCACTCGATGCAGTTCTCTGTCTTCTTCATCTCTTCCTGCCAGTATTCTGAGAGCCATGTCTGGGATGGTGCACGTCTCAGCATCAGACCCATTCTTGCACAAGTCGAGATCTGCAGCTCCATCGGGCAGGTCGCCATGCAGTAGCCGCATCCTCTGCAGAAATCTCCGGAGAGCTCCTTGCGGTCCTTTTCAATAGTTGCGCGGATCTCATCATCCATCTCAGGAGTATTGTGCATGTAGGACAGCCACTCATCGAGCTCGCTTTCCTTCTGGATGCCCCAGATAGGCAGCACACCCTCATGCTCATTTACGAATGCCATTGCTGCTCTGGAATCAGTAATAAGTCCGCCTGCAAGCGACTTCATTGCAATGAATCCCATATTGTTGTCCAGGACTTCCTTGACCAGGTCGAACTCCTTCTGAATCGAGAGGTAGCTGAACGGATACTGCATCGTCTCATACAGTCCCGAGCGCACGCACTCGAATGCGACCTCGATAAGATGTGCAGTCACGCCGATGTGCAGGATCTTGCCCTCACGTTTTGCCTCTTCGAGAGCTTCATATACTCCTGTTCCGTCTCCCGGCTTATAGCACTGTCCGACCATGTGCAGCTGATACAGATCAATATGGTCTGTCTTGAGCATCCTGAGCGATGTATCGAGATGTTCGCGCACTTCTTTTCCCGTTTTGCCGCCTGTCTTGGTAGCGATAGTTACCTTGTCACGCCTGTCTGCGAAGGCCAGTCCGAGCTTCTCCTCACTGTCGGTGTATGCTCTTGCTGTATCGTAATATGTCATTCCGCCGTCGAGCGCTTTGTGCAGGATCTTTACAGCTTCATCCTTGCTTACACGCTGGATCGGCAGCGCTCCGAATGCATTCTGCGGAGTCTTTATCCCGGTCTTTCCGAGTACCAGTTCTTTCATCTTATATCCCCTTCTGTTCTGACAATATCTTTTACGAGCATATTATACAGTACGCTGTCGCACTTTTGCTATATGCAAAAGGCCCCGGACACGCCGGAGCCTGGCACTTTTGTCTAGAATGTATGCTTCTGCAGATATGCTACTGCTTCGTCTACAAGATAAGTTGCATTCATGCCGTCTGCTCTGATCACTTCCTGATGAGGCAGCTCGCCGTGGATGTCAAGGTGCGAAACCTCCGCGAGCTTGTTCTTGAAGTAGTTGTTGTCGTCGATGCAGGATGGATCAGGCTGCACGAGGCAGATGCTGTATGCCTGGAGAATGGAGTATACAGATACTCCGTTCCAGGTGAGTCCTCTGTACTTCTCGAGCTCTGCAGGCGGGAACGGTGTGCAGGCTCTGTAAATTGCCATCGCCTTCCAGAGTGCTGCGGTCTCCTCCTCACTGAACGCCTCAGCCTCGTTGGCCGTCCTGGTATTATCCATGACCTGCTCAAGAGTGGACATTCCGGAGAGAACTGCGATGACGCCCTCAAGCTGAGATGCGAATCTTATAGACCATGATGCGATCGACTTATCAGGGCACACTGCCTTGAGCACTTCTTCTGCAGGTACCGGCAGCTTTGCCAGTCCGCCGCCCTTTACAGCCTCCATTACGATGACTTCCTTGCCGTGCTTACGGATTATCTCGTAGCACTCCTTAGCTGCGACCCAGTCGCTGTCCCAGTCGATAGGGTTGAGAGCGATCTGTACGAACTCGATCTCAGGATGTGTGTCAAGAACTCTGTCGAGCAGCGCCGGAGATGAATGGAACGAGATGCCGAGATGCTTGATCTTGCCCTGCTCCTTCCAGCCTTTTGCATGGTCGAAAAGATGCTCGGACAGGAAGAGCCCGTCACCCTTTCCTTCGATTCCGTCATACCATACAGTCTGGAGATTGTGCAGCAGATAGTAGTCGATGTAGTCTACGCCGAGATTCTCGAGCTGCTGAGCGAAGGTCTTTTCAACATCCTCTTCAGACATTGGGATGAATGAAGGAAACTTAGTAGCTACGCGGAACGACTCTCTTGGATGTCTTTCGACGAGAGCCTTTCTTGTTGCCTCTTCGCTCTTTCCGTTGTGATATACATAGCTTGTGTCAAAATAGTTGTATCCTGCCTCAAGGAAAGCGTCTACCATTTTGTTCAGTTCTTCATAGTTGAAGTCAGTAGGATCGCCGTTGATTACCGGCAGTCTCATCATACCGAATCCCAGGTTCTTCATTAGTATTGTCCCCTCTCTGTAATTCTGTGAAGTAATTATTAATTCAAAACGCTAAATACTGTCTCTTACATCTGCCTCTGCCCCGGCAACATCACCGCCGCGGCTCGAAAGGCCCTCGGTTACCGTTGCATCCGGTTCCAGCTCCTTTATCGTATCGACTGTGCCTGAGAAGCGGCTGCCCTCATGCGTGCAGTACAGGACTACGTTCTTACCGCTGAGGTCATACTCATCAAGGAATGAGTAAACTGCCATCGGCAAATCTCCCCACCAGTTAGGATATACGAGCACGACAGTGCTGTATTTGTCCATGTCTTCGACCTTGGTCGTAAGCTCAGGACGGATGTCCTTGCTCTGATCCTCACTGGCCTTGTCGACTGTCGCATTGTAGTCAGCCGGATATATTTCAGAAGACTGTATCGTGAACAGCTCCCCGCCTGTCTCGTCAGCTACCCACTCTGCGATCATCTGGGCATTGCCTTTCTTTCCGTCATCTGTTACCTGGATGCTGGCGCTTGTCTCGGCGTCCACGCCCTCAGGGAAATCGCCGTCAGTGTTGCCGATTCTTGTATAGTAGGCAACCAGCGTACTGCCGTCAGCTGCTGCAGATCCTGTTTCTTCTGCCTGCTCTTCTGCTGCTTCCGTCTGGTTCTCTTCAGGAGCTGCCTCTTCGGAACTGCCGCACCCTGCAAGAGCGGTTATCGACATCATTGCAATCATCAGGATCGCGAGATATTTCTTTATCATCTTAAGTCCCCTCGTATCAATATGTGCTTTTACTGCAATACCGTTCTGATAACTAATTTCCTAGTTGAAGCTGTCTGCCCACTTTGCAAGCTCGTTCTCAGATACTCCCGACGAAAATCTCTTGCCGGCACCGAGCTTTGCTCCCGGTGCGAGTGCAAGCATGTTGTCACCTGCAGGGCCGAGTCCGCTTCCGCCCGATGTGCAGAAAGGTACGATCATTTTGCCCGCAAAATCATATGACTCCATGAAAGTGTCTATGATAGAAGGCTCTCTGTACCACCATACAGGGAATCCGATGAATACGACATCATAGTCTGCCATGTTCTCAACCTTGCTCGCGATAGCAGGCCTCGAGGATGTGTCGTTCATCTCTTTAGAGCTTCTGCTGTTTCTGTTCATATAGTTCAAATCTGCGCTTGTATATGGAATCTCAGGCTTGATTTCAAAGAGATCCGCTCCTGCTGCAGATGCGAGCCTAGCTGCTACTTTGGATGTAACTCCGCTTGCGCTGAAGTATGCTACGAGTTTCTTGCCCATTCTGTTTGCCTCCTTTACCGTTCTACGGACCTGAGTATTCTCCTTATTCCTTCATATGCGAATTCTTTCAGTGTGTATTCTTCGTATGCGATGCCGACTGCATCCATAGCTTCTTTCTGTTTAGGCGTTGCATGCGCATACGGATATATCCCGTGAAGGAATTCGAAAAGTGTCAGAAGGGTCAGCCGTCTGTCTATGTCACTGAGGGACGGGTAACCGGCCGCCAGGATCCTGTCCATGGCTGCACTGGATTCAAAGTATGCCTGTTTGAATTCGATAAGCCTCTCCATCCGGCTGTTGTCTTCAAGGTCATACAGGTTTGCGGACAGAAGCCTCAGCATGAGCTCACGCCGGCTGAGTGTATCTGCTATCTCTGCTGCGAGCTCATCCGGAGCATGTGTGACCGGAGCAGCTGCGATCCTTTCAAGATCCTCAGTCCATTCTCTGTATTCCCTCTCAAAAAGAGCCAGGAATATCTCTTCCTTGCTGTGGAAATAGTTGTATATGGATGTGCGCGTAAAAGAAGTTACCGTGCCGATTTCCTTCAGGGTGATATCCTTGAAATTCATCGTGCGGTACAGAGACTCGCAGGCATCCATTATTTCCTCTCTTCTCGCAGCTGTTAATTCTGCTGAACCCTTAGGCATAATTACCTCCAAATGCATTCTGACACCATGTCACAATGCAACTATACGCTTATTCTGACACGGTGTCAATATAAATATCTATTCTGCAGTGATAGTGATCACAACATTGCCTCTGCTCAGCAGATCCTGCAGCTCTGCCTTGCTCTTGTCTTCAATATGACCAAGCCTCGTGTATGCCCAGGAATTGTTTCCGTAGAAAACTACTATGCTGTCACTTGTATACAGCACTATGTCACCCGGCTTCGTCTTGGTATTCTGGTCATTGCTCGGGAGTGTCGTGCCAAGAGATCCGACCTGCTCGAATCCGCCGTACATGGACATGTTCACAACGACCGGCTCCTCAGCCGCCATCTTCATCAGAGCCTTCACAGACTCATTGTTTTCCCACGTTACATTTACGATTTCGTCGTTGATCTTCATAGTCATATTGATTACCTCTTCTTCATTCTTTTCCGGGGCTGCATCTTCGTTATCAGACCCGTTTTCTGTTTCATCTGTCATCTCTTCTGTCTCTGTCCCGGCCCCGCCGCCTGCAGTCTCATCTGTCTTCTCATTATCTGAGCATGCGCTCAGGCAGCTGATCATCAGCGTAAGGGACATTATCAGAATCGTTGTAAGCAATCTATTCTTCATGGCTCTTCTCCGCTCACCGGTTACAGGCTTCGCGCCATCTCCCTTATTGCCTCAAGAGTTTCCTCCGTCACTTCTTTAGGCGCAGTGAAGAATCCCTTGTCCTCAAGTCCGAGGTATCCGAGGAAGTCCCCGTCGAAGGAGAATCTTGCTCCTGTATACTGGTCCTTGTCACCTGATGTCAGGAACATGGAGACATACTTCAGACACTCAGGTGCCTTAGGGTAAAGCGCAGAATAGAATCTGTCTATCGCGCACTTCAGCTGCCCGCTGATCCCGTGATAGTAGATCGGTGATGCAAGCACGAGCATCTCTGTGTCCTTGAGTTCTGCATATATCTGATGCATGTCATCTTTCTGTACGCAGGTGCCCTCGCCCTTGCCGTGGCAGTATTCGCACGCCAGGCATCCATGGATATTCATTTTGCACACGTTGAATTCCTTCACTGTATGGCCTGCTGCTTCAGCTGCCTCTCTGAATGCTGCTGTCATCTTTGCTGTATTGCCCTGCGGACGCGGGCTGCCGTTTAATACTGTGATTTTCATTTTCCCTCTTTTGTACGTTTTATTAGCGTTTTAGTTGTAATAATATTGCGAAAATTCCCGGGATATTATAATTCCGGGAATTTTCAGTATTTATCAGTCTTCTGTCTTTACAGATATTTCTCAAAGAATGCCTGAACCTTATCGAACGGGATGGCATTATAATTGCCGCCGTCATAGAGGTCTGTGTGTACGGCACCCGGAATGACGAGAAGTTCCTTGTTGTCGGTATACTTGTTACCGTTGATCATGTTCTCGTAAGCATCCTTACCGAAGTAGAACGAGTGAGCCTTGTCACCGTGCATTACCATGACAGCGCTTCTGATCTCGTTGCTGTACTTCAGGATCGGCTGGTTCATGAATGACTCACATCCGATAACATTCCAGCCGCCGTTGGAGTTGAGTGATCTTGCGTGATAGCCTCTGTCAGTCTTGTAGTAATCATAGTAGTCAGCAACGAAGAACGGTGCATCTTCAGGCAGCGGATCAACTACGCCTCCGCCGAGTGTGTACTCGCCCGCCTTGAGGTCAGCAAGTCTCTGCGCACACATTGCTTTTCTCTTCTCGTATCTCTGTTCTTCGCTGTCCTCGGAGTCAAAGTATCCGTTAGCGTTGACTCTAGTCATGTCATACATCGTGGATGCGACTGTAGCCTTGACTCTTGTGTCGAGCGCTGCAGTGTTGATGGCCATTCCGCCCCATCCGCAGATGCCGATGATGCCGATGCGCTCAGGATCTACCTTGTCGCAGAGTGACAGGAAATCTACGGCAGCCATGAAGTCCTCTGTATTGATGTCAGGAGATGCCATGTATCTTACATTTCCGCCGCTTTCGCCTGTGAATGAAGGATCGAATGCGATGGTGATGAAACCTCTCTCTGCCATTGTCTGTGCATAGAGTCCGGAGCACTGCTCCTTGACTGCTCCGAAAGGTCCGCATACTGCGATAGCAGGCATTTTGCCCTCTGCATCCTTAGGCACGTACATATCTGCTGCCAGTGTGATGCCGTAGCGGTTGACGAAAGTTACCTTGCAGTGGTCTACCTTTTCACTCTTTGCAAAAGTCTTGTCCCATTCCTGTACCAGTGTGAGTTCTTCTTTCTTTATCATCTCTGATTCTCCTTTTTCATCTGTGCTTCTGTTGTTTCTTTCGTGCAAAACGATCATCTATGCGTGCTGCGCGGACGCTTCCGAAGCCATCTTTCCGGCTGAACGGATCAGGCTGTCCATGCGGTCCACGTTGCGCTGCTTGTCGTGCAGCTCGTCGAGGAGTGTGCACCTGCAGCTTCTGAGGCACTGGAGGATCTCATTGTCCATCCCCGCCTCATGCATGCGCCTGACCTTGCCAGCATCTGCATCGCTGCACCCCGCAGCCATCATATTCGCGATGATCATTTCAATATCTTTATCTTTCATGGCTATATACTATGCCATTGCAAAGTTATTCGCTAATGGTAAAATAGAATATATGATATTCATTTTAGGAATGTCATAGAATCGTATTATCACAGGAATGCATATACCTGTGCAACACTTTCAGGAGAGATCATAATCATGGAAATAAGACATTTAAGATACTTTCTCGCAGTCGCGAGAGAAGAGAATATGACTAAGGCGGCAGAGCTGCTGCATGTATCGCAGCCTACCCTGTCCAAGACTCTCAAAGCTCTGGAGGAGGAGCTCGGCAAGAAGCTTTTCACGAGGCACAGCTTCAGCATCGAGCTGACTGATGAAGGAATGCTTCTCAGAGACCGCGCTGCCGATCTCATAGCAATGGCAGACAAGATCGAGCAGGAATTCATCTCACTCGATGACATCACAGGCGGCGACCTGTACCTCGGGCTTGCAGAGTCCTATCAGATAAGATATCTGGCGCGTGAGCTCGGCAGGCTTAAGTCCGTATATCCGGGTATCAATTACCATCTGACGAGCGGCGACACCGAGCAGGTAACAGAAAAGCTCGACAAGGGTCTCCTTGACTTCGCAGTCATCTGCGAGCCCCCTGACGAGCTTAAATATGATTATATTGAATTTCCTGAAGTGGATATCTGGGGTGCGGTCATGCCGTCCGGCCACGCGCTTGCCTCAAAGACTGCTGTTACAGTGCAGGACCTTATAGGACAGCCTCTCTTCGCATCCGAGCAGAGCTGGAACTTCGAGATAAAAGAATGGGCAGGTGACAAGTTCCCGGAACTGAACCTTGAAGGTTCATCCCGTCTTTCCTATAACGGGTCGATGTTCGCGCTGGAAGGACTCGGTGTCCTGCTGACTTTCAGGAATCTCGTTAACTGTTCTGAAGGCAGCGGTCTCGCGTTCAGACCTCTTGAGCCTCAGCTCGAGACGCACCTGTATCTCATCTGGAATAAGTATCAGACATTCACGCCATTGGCGCAGAAGTTCCTGGATCAGATACAGTCATCTTTTACCACGCTTCATCGCCCGCTACATCATAAATGATTTCTTTTCATTCGTTTTAATACCTCAACTTCCCGCAAATATCCTCTAGCAGTTCTGCGTACTTATGGTGCTTCATCTGCGGGAAAGCGCGCAGCAGTCTCCCTGCTCCGAGATGCCTGCTGCTCAGAATGCGCTCTTCAAGTGCTTTACGTTTAGCCGTAAGTTCGGCACGTGATGCCGCCATCTGAGCGATAGTCTCAGCCTTGCTTGTCTCGATTGCCTCTCTGGCTTCAGTTCTGGCAGCTGAAATATGCTCTATTGCCTCAGCTTCCGCAAGCGAAGCCTGAACTTTGGCTTCATCAACGCGCTGCTTGGTCTCAAGGGTCCTGGTACCGATCTGCGTGCTCAGCTCATTACTGACAACGCGCATGCGTCTCTGCATCTCATCGATTTCAGCCATGCGCTTGTTGAGGCCTATCATTACACTGACTGAAACAGCAAAGTCTGCAATGTATGTTACCGAGAAGATCCCGATCAGCGCCCACCCTATATTCTGCGGAATACGTTCAAGGATGCTGCTCAGCATCGGATATACAGCGCGCACAACGAGCAGTATGGACATGCCCCAGATGATGCTGAACTGGAGGCAGATATATCCGTTCAGATTGAAAGGCCTGTCCGAATAGTCCCACCATCTCGCGTGGAATGCCTTATCCAGGATCCACCCGCCGAACAGTTCAACTGCCGTCGCGAGGACGACTCCGAAGATGAAAACCTTGAGAGCGTTTTGCTCATAGAATTCTCCGTCACCTGTTATCTGAAGCAGGAAAAACACCGCCAGCACTCCAAATCCGTATATCGGGCAGACCGGGCCGTTCAGGAACCCTCTGTTGACAACCAGTCCCTTGCTCACCGCCTGATATGCCACCTCGACGCACCAGCCGAGGAATGAGAATACGAGAAAATATTCAAGAATCGTATAAATAATCTGTAATGTCATCTTTCAAATGAAAAGATGCCGGCCGCCTGTCAGGAGTGTCGGCATCATATGTGTAGTCTCTGTCTCTGATCAGCTGTTGAGAATATTCATGAACTCCTCGCCTGTGATCGTTTCCTTCTCATACAGGTGAGCTGCGAGTTCGTCGAGCTTCTCTCTGTTCTCTGTCAGGATCTGTACAGCCTTCTCATGCTGCTGCTTGACAAGTTCAACGACCTTCTCATCGATCTTAGCCTGTGTCTCTGCCGAGCATGCGAGCGAAGTGTCTCCGCCGAGATACTGGTTCTGAACGGTCTCCATAGCGACCATGTCGAAGTCATCACTCATGCCGTAACGGGTGATCATCGCTCTCGCCAGCTTGGTTGCCTGCTCGATATCGTTCGAAGCGCCTGTTGTCACTGATCCGAAAGCAACTTCCTCCGCAGCACGGCCGCCGGTAAGAGTTGCGATCTTGTTTTCGAGCTCTTCCTTGTTCATGAGGTAGTGGTTGCCCTCATCGACCTGGAGAGTATAGCCGAGTGCTCCCGAAGTACGCGGGATGATCGTGATCTTCTGGACCGGCGCTGAATTAGTCTGCTTTGCAGCGACCAGCGCGTGACCGATCTCGTGATAAGCAACTATTTTCTTCTCCTTATCTGTGAGGATCGCATTCTTCTTCTGGTATCCCGCAATGACTACCTCGATACTTTCCTCAAAGTCTGTCTGATTTGCAGCCTTACGTCCGTCACGGACCGCTCTGAGAGCTGCCTCGTTTACTATATTGGCAAGCTCAGCTCCGGATGCGCCGGATGCCATTCTTGCGATAGCGCTGTAGTCGATATCCTTCTCGACCTTGACATTCTTCGCATGAACCTTGAGGATGGCTTCTCTTCCCTGCAGGTCAGGTAGCTCGACAGGTACTCTTCTGTCAAAACGTCCCGGTCTTGTGAGCGCAGGATCTAGTGATTCCGGACGGTTGGTCGCAGCGAGGATGATTACGCCGCTGTTGCCCTCGAATCCGTCCATCTCAGTCAGAAGCTGGTTCAGAGTCTGTTCTCTCTCGTCATTGCCGCCGAGATTTCCGCTGTTTCTCTTCTGACCGATAGCATCGATCTCATCTATGAATACGATACACGGAGCTTTCTCCTTGGCCTGCCTGAAGAGGTCACGTACTTTGGATGCTCCCATGCCGACGAACATCTCAACGAACTCAGAGCCGGACATCGAGAAGAACGGTACATCAGCTTCGCCGGCTACAGCCTTGGCGAGCATGGTCTTACCTGTTCCCGGAGGGCCAACGAGCAGTACGCCCTTAGGCATCGAAGCTCCGATCTCACGGTACTTCTCCGGGTTGTGGAGGTAGTCTACGATCTCCTGCAGGTTTTCCTCTGCCTCATCGACACCCTCGACATCGCTGAATTTGATTCCGTCAGATGATTTTACATACACCTTGGCATTGCTCTTGCCCAGGTTGAACATCATCGATCCAGGGCCGCCGCCTGCCTTGTCCATCATCCTTCTGCTCAGATACTGACCGAGCACAAC
>Ga0256404_1003847_pt1 | contig 29610 bp, 34 predicted proteins | sample RumenRJG_01DNA_FD_185990 | JGI IMG/M metagenome (GOLD analysis project Ga0256404, IMG submission 185990) | Bovine rumen microbial communities from Lethbridge, Alberta, Canada - RJG_01 | ecosystem: Host-associated > Mammals > Digestive system > Stomach > Rumen | place: Canada: Alberta | collected...
TAGACAGCAAGGATTCCTACACGTCCGCTCTTCCTTTTGTGAAATTTTGCGAGATTTTCACCGGGGGAGTGTTCCTACCATTTTTCAGATGTCAGTCTCGGCTTTGCTTGGAATTTCTGCGTCTTCCATGCGAATGGATCACGCCCGTGCCGGATGTTGTGACACATGGGGCACAGTGCCACGAGATTGTCGTCTGCCAGTGCCAGCTCTGGGTGCTCCCTCAGCTCTTGTATGTGATGGACGCAGCGTGCGCGGTGGACAGTGCGCTCCCATCCGTGCAGTGTCTCGCCGGTCGCTGCGGCCTTGCGCAGTCGTGCTCTGCAGTCCTGACACTCGTAGTGATCACGCTGTAGGATCTGCTGTCGCTTCTCATGCCATGCGCCCGAGTTGTAAAACTGCCGGGCTTCTGCTTCCGTCAGCATGCCGCCATCTCCCTTACGGTGATCAGACATCCGACCTCATCAGGATCCAGCGTCCGATGCTTCGTAATCTCTGCGTGAACAACTGCGGAGTCGTCAGCATATGCTGTGCCGGTTAAACCGTCCAGTATGCACTTCAGGATGTTATCTCCGTCTGGGCGGCCAGAATACCACGGCTCTTCCATTGCGGCTTTTCTGCGCTTCTTTGACCAGCTAGCGGGCACGAGCCAGCGAGCCTCCACCGATACAGACACAAGCCCCGAGAACGGTTCTCTGCCACCCCATCCGTCGGCAATCCGCTTCTCGTATGCGTGCGTCCGTGCTGGTGTGTAAAAGTGCCCGTGGTATGCTCTTGGTCTTTCTTTGGCCACAGGGCGCCCGGGCACGAAAAATGTCACTTCGTTCATGATGATTTTCCTTTTTTGGTTGGTGGCTGTGTGCAGGTCATGCCCCGTGCGAGCCATAGTGGCGGCGAGTGAAGGGAGAAAGTGAAAGATGCCGCCATTGCGAATAGAAAAAGCGACCAGATTTCTCCAGTCGCTTTGCCTTTATCGCTAATACCATTATATCATTATTACTGCTGACCGCGGTCAATTGTCAGGAAACGTCAGCAATGTGTCGTTCAGTCTTGCCCGTGCGGTGTTCCGGCTGACGTACATGCGATCTGCGATCTGATACAGGCTCATCGCCTCATCGTACCGCCACTCGATCAACGCCCGCTCTTCATCAGGCAGGCTTTCCCGCCATTCATCGACACGCCTGCAATAGCTCATCGCCCGCTCCATCCGTGCCCTGTGCTTATCGCAGTCATCGATCATGCCGATGATATCCGGCCCGGCAGAGTCCCTCGTGCCACGCTTGCAAGCGGCAGTCTCAGGATCCTTGTATGTAATCGACCGCACACCGCCGCCGTTCAGAATGGCAGTTGCCCGTGCCAGCTCCTCAGCTTCATGATCTGCAATACGATGCTGATATGAGTAACCACGCAGAATGCCGTCCACAAACTCAATCTTCGCCTCGTCTGTACGCATCTGTTCCAACTCTTCTAATGTCATAAATTTTCTCTCGCCCGTCTCTCTCATTGCGGGCATCCCTTTCTTCCCCGTACGTCTTTGCAATAACAACCGCCACTAATCGCTTCCGCCATGCTTTTTATTGCGGATGTGAAATATTCCGAGTTATTGACAAAGACATTTCATGCATTGATAATCACCGCCCAGTGCAAGCGGGCGTAGAGCCCGGCGCTCCGCAGTCCCGGCAGCGCAAGCGGACGGGCGCGTAGCGCAGGCGAGCAGGCAGCGTTAGCGCCTGCTAGCCCGCTAGGTGAACAGTGACTTTCAGTGCCCACTATTCTTTACCTATATATGGTCTGGGCAGTGGGCAGTGTAATTTTCAGCTAAAGAAGCACTCAGATGGTGTATGCTTCGTGATCGGTTTCTTCGGGTCGCCGTACAGTGATACCGTCGCCCGCCCATTCCGGCGGTGTCCGATCACGCAGTATCCCGCCTCCGTGAGTCGCCTCTGCATTGTCGTGCGTGTCATCGCCTTGCCTGTCGTGGTTTCGTAGATCTCCATGGCGTCCGTGAGTGCGATACCATAGATGCCGGAACCGTTCGGATCGTCCTCCACCTCCTGCAGACGCTCGGTATGATCCGCTTCCATCATTACTGCAAGCAGGCTGTTTTCGTTTTCCTTGCGGTCGTCTGCCGTGCGTGCCGTGGCGCTTACTCCGAGCAGTGGCGAGTCATCGAGCTCATGGTCTACTACATGCGTCGGGTAGCGATACCACAGCCCAAATGGCACAGGGTTACGGAATTCACGGAGTGACATGTCCATCCTGTATGCTGTCGCATCTGGATCTGTCTCCGGTGGTGCTACGTCAAGGGCGGTCATGGTCAGGATTGCGTCCGGCGAGCGTGTGAAGACCCCGGCCCCGACCGCACGATCCATTGCAGACCGCATGGAGGCATTCCCTTTGGCAAAGTGGTGAATCATGCAAACCGACGTGTGTCCGAGCTCTGCGATTGCCTCTACGTCATGTGCCATACCGCGTGTGTCGGAGTTCGAGTTCTCGTCGCCCTCCAGCAGCATATAAATCGGATCCAAAATCACCAGTCCGATCCCGTATGCCTTACACATGGTGATGATCGGATCGCGCAGTCCAGAGAGTGTCATACCTGTCCCGCGGGTGCTGAGGATGTGAAGGTCGCCTGTCGGTGCTCCTGTCATACCCATAGCCGAGCGCGTGGCATATACGCGGGCGTCAAAACTGCGTGAGTCGACCTCGCAATTTACATAGAGCACAGGGAAGCGGGCGCAGCGGTGATCAAGCCACTTGCCGCCCTCTGATACTGCGAGCGCCAATTCGATAGCCAGCATGGACTTCCCCGATTTAGTAGGTCCGCTGAGGATCATGGTGTGGCCCTGCCGGAGGATCCCATCGATCAGCTCTGGTGCGAGTGTCGGAAGCTGACTGCGATCTGCGGCCGTGTAGCTCTCAAGATGGCAACCGAGACTCGCCATCAGCGCATCTGCGGCCTCCTGGGGCGTTGCCTTCAGCGTCTCCGCATCTTCATCCGTGGCTCCCTCTGTCGTGGCTGTATCGTCCTGAAAAAGCCTGCTAGCGGCCTCCTCAAACTCCAACTCTTCCTTAGTCATATGCCGCACCCCCCTTGTATGTCACCCGTGCTGTCAGGCAGGGGATCCCGTGCCTGTAGGCGATGTCCGCCCGGGTTTCGCCGGCGGCGGTCGGCGTTCTTACGATACCGATCACTGCGGCGTCCCCTGCGGTTGCTGCTGCGATTGTCTTGATACGCTTGATGTCATCTGGCTCTGCGTGAACGGTGGCGATGACCACCACTCCGATCTCTGCGTGCTTGTCGAGATAGCGGATGAGATCCCCGCCGATGATTCCAGCGAAGCCATCGAGATCTGACTCGTACCGCTTGCCGGGCAGTTCGCTCTCCAGCCAGTAGCCGTCGCCCGTCCAGATGAGGCCACCGTCAGCCCTCAGCGTCGTGATGTCGCCCCGCTTGAGATGGATTCCGGGGTTCTCCCGCTCGTGCTCCTGTACAGCCGATGCGATGGAGAGATCCATGCTCCAGCCCGGGTCGTCTGTGATGACCATCACCGGCGTGCGTGTCGTGTCGGCGTGCAGCATCTGCGACCGTGTGCCGGTAGCGATCGCCGCCGCCACGTCGTAGGCGATGGCCGAGAGGTCGTCGTCGGTCGCTCCGTCCATCGTCAGGGCGAGCATCCCGCCCTTGTTAAGCCATTCAGCAATGATTGTGTTCATGATTCCTTATCCCTTCCTTTTTCAATATGTGTGACCGCCACAGCGATCGCACTCCATGCGTCCCGAGTCACACCGTACAGCGGCCCCGGGTTTGCCTTTGTTCCGATCGGTCCGATGGCTCCGATCAGTGCTCTGCGGATATCTTTGTCTTTGGCTTTGCCCGTCCCGCAGAGGCATTTCTTTTCTTCGATGCGATACACCAGCTCGGGGTATCTTCCAGTCCATGTCTTGATCTGTTCTTCGTAGCGACCGATCCACTCGCACGTCTGGAAGACCTCCCTCCCGACCGGACGCCCGTAGCTCGTGACAGCCTCGATGGCGAAGGCTACGTCTGCGGGACTGATTCCGTGGTCTGTAAGTGTCTGCGTCAGTGTGGCCACCGCTTTTTCGTTTTTGACCTTGACGGCGAGGATAGGGGCGAGGGTTTCGTTATCGATCACCGCCACCCCTGACTCGTACGTGCCCGGGTCAATACCGACTGTGTACCTCACCAGTCCTCCATCTCTTCCCATGTGAGATCTTTCCGGTTGTATCTTGGGTATCCGCACATGTAGATGTACTCCGGATCCATGCTGCTGACTTCCGGCTCCGGTTCATCGGCGGGCGTGTGCGACCATGTGGTGTAGTCCTCAGTCACGGCCTGTACGACTGCACTCATTGCCTCATACATGGCCTGATGCATGTCGCGGGAGGCGTCCTTGATGATTGCGTCCCGGAGCTTTGCGTAGTCCGGGCAATCACCCCTGCGCTGACAGCCGATGCACCATGTTGGGCAGTGTGTAGCCGGTGCGTCCTCGCATGCTTTGGAGATCCATCCTGTGACCAGGTGATCCGTGATCCAGTCCATAGCCGATGCGGGGATATCATCGACGTCGACTGTCCGGAGCTTTCCGCAGATGACTGCGATCCGGATGCCAGCAGGCTTTGATCCGCTTGACCGGCGAGCGCTCCATACTCCGGCGGCGGTCATAAGCATCTGCGGGTCAGTCGCTGATACCGCGTCGGATGTGAATTTCAGATCGATGAGCTCCAATCCTGCTTCCATATCTGCGAGGATGTCTGCCCTGATGGCCCGGCTTCCCGCTCCCGGAAGGGCGACCGGCTTCTCGATGTACACCCGGGTGGCTCCGTCTTCCGTCAGCATATGCAGGGCGGTGTCTGCTGCCCAGCGTGCGTCTTCAAGATCCTGCCCGGTAAGAGTGCACTCTGCTGTCGTGCGGGTGATACCGTAGCGGGCGGCGACGGTGTTCTCTGCGAAACTGTGCTGCTGCTTGCCCCTCTCTGTCTGCTCCACCGCCTGATGTGCTCCTGCGGGGCAGTGTGAGAAGCGGCTTGCGTTGGTGGGGGTGAGTGTCGGCTTTCCGATGAGCTCAGGTCCCCGTGTGAGTGTTTCTGTCATACGTGTGTCCCTTTCTTCTAGTCATTGATCTGCGTGATCTTCTTTACTGTCGACCGGCGAACCCTGCGCTCCACCCGGTATGCGCCGAGCTGAGCCGTGTCGAGCTTGTCGGCGATTGCGAAGATCCGCGTCGCTGTCGCATAACTTACCCCGAGCTCACGGGCGATGTCTTTCCTTGTCATGTATGCGGCTGTGCTCATTGTGCTTGTCGTCATGATGCACTCCTCTCTAACTCAGTGCGTGACAGATCGGCTGAGTTTTTGTTTTGTCCTCTTTTGCTTTGTTTCGTTTTGTTCTGTCACTTATTACGTTACTCATAAGGCAGCTCATTTCAATAGAAAATGCGAAAAAACAGCATAAATATGCCGGATTATAACTTTTCCAACGCTCTATTAAATGAAAAATTTTCAGTAACAAATGTAAAGACTGCAAAACGTCATCGTAACGGGAGGTACGACAAAACCGCTATGCACTCCGTGGGTGCCTCTACAGTCTTGCGATGCGTGACAGGCTGTGATATCCTCCGGGTAGATAAGGATGGAAGAGATTATGGATGAGACATTAGTGAAGAACATCAACTCTCTGCTTGCGTCGTCTGGTATGCGTCAGTCTGATCTCGCCACCGCTCTGGGCATGTCCCGCAACGCGATTTCTCTGTGGTGCCGTGGTGCGGCTGAGCCCCGTGTGTCTGATCTCCCGAGGATCGCCGCCGCTCTGGGTGTGACTGCCGCTGACATGCTGAGACCTGAGACGGCAAGGGGCACGGCTTCTGCTGTCATGTCTGTCCCTCTGAGAGCCACGGTCGCTCCGCACGATGTCATCGGCGCTGTGACCATCCCGACTGGATACGGTGCCTGTGCTGACCGCTACGCCGTGCAGATCTCAGGGCGGTGTATCGCTGTATGCGTACCCCTTGACTGGCCTGGCGATGATCGTGTGTCGGTGCCCGTGCTGATCGAGCGTCAGCGTGGCGATATGACGCACGGCTACGAGTTGGGCTGGGCGTATCGCAAGGAAGACGGTTCCTATGTCGGTCTTCAGCTTTTCGATCATGCGCCGGTTAGTGACCCCGACGTGGGTGACCCGTCTGCCCGTGCGGTTGCCCGTGTGGAGCTGACGATCGGCTCGCTTGATGGTATGTCAATATGAGAGAGGAGGATGTGTATGCCGGTTGAAATTGTTCACGATGGTGATGCTGTTCATATTTCCGGCCGCTGGGTTGGCGTTGATGGCATAGGGCGTATCGAGAGTTGGGAGCTGAAGGGGTCGGATGATGATCCTGATGCAGTTGCCCTGGATGCCGCATATGTCATACGGATGCACAGGGTCTACGCTCAGATCCTGCCGACGTGTAGCGTGAAAGAGCTGACCTATCAGTGGATCTTTTTTCAGGATATGACCGAGGAGCAGGGGTTGCCGATCGCCCGTCTGCTGGGCTCTGTGAAGGGCTTTGCTGAGCGTACGGTGCAGGATATCGGCTATGACGATCTCGAGGCTCTATCGGCTCAGGAAGAGGCAGATCCACGGCGTGAGGAGCTTATCGGCTTGCTGGTCGATGTCTTCAGCTGGTATGCGGATGCTGCGGGTGCAGTGGATATCACCGGCGGTCTGAGGCGTCACACGTCGGCTATGGCGTGAGATCTGGGCGTGCTCTGAGGCTCCTGGCGGGCGTTTCCATTTGGCTGACCGCTTTATCGTCTGCTGGCGTTTTGTGGCTCCTGTGGCTCGCTGGGTGCCTCCTGGTGCGCCCTGTGCATAATCGGAGGGCAAAGTATGATTGAGAAGAGGGGCGATGGTTGGCGTGCCCGTGTGTGGTGGCATGACCCTGCAGGACGGCGGCATTGTATGTCCCGTCAGTGTCGCACACGGGCAGAGGCGAAATCGGCAGAGGGTGAACTGCTTGCAGAAAAATCCCGACGTGAGGCGGGTGTTCCTGCGGATGATTCAGCGAAGACTTTCCGTGAGTTGGTCGCTGAGTATGAGTCATGGCGTGGATGCCGCACACGGGTCAGAGAGAAAAACCAGAGCCATCTGACATATCGACTGCAGAGCATCGCCGACCTGCCTGTGGATCGGATCACCCGCCCGGTGCTTGCTGAGCTGCAACGGACGATCGAGGGGATGGAATTCTCGACTGTGGTGAAGAATGAGGGGGTGCAGTTGGTTCGCAGTGTGTTCGCTTATCGTTCCCGTGTGTATGGCGGCGATGATCCGGCGGTTGTGATGCACTCTGTCAGGAAGACCGACTCAGAGGTGGAGCGTGAGCAGGATCATCAAGTGTGGACACCTGAGCAGTTCAGCCTGTTCATGGATGCAATGCCTGCGGATATGAGAGCGTATTCCGTTGCCTTTGAGACTCTGTTCTGGACTGGCATGCGGCGGGGTGAGCTGATCGCTCTGCAAAGAGATGATGTGGACGTGGCCAACCGGTCGCTGATCATACGGCGGAGCAGACGCAACCGGACGCAGCCAATCGCACCGACGAAAACGAAACAGCGCCGGACGATTCAGCTTGATGATTTGACTTGGGCGGATGTGATGGACATATACCAGCACAGCGCCGGGCCGTTCCTGTTTGGCGGTGAAGATTCCCTGAGCCCGACCACGCTCGACCGGATCTTCCATGACGTGTCAGAAGCGGCGGGTCTTCCCCGCATACGGATCCACGACCTGAGACACTCACACGCCACATGGCTGATCACTAGCGGGGTGAGTATCGTCGCCGTGAGTCGCCGTCTTGGTCATGCTTCCATCGAGCAGACGCTGAGGACGTACACTCACCTGATACCTGATGCATCCGCCGCACTGCTTGATGCTCTGAACCGTGAACACCATGCATGCATCGCTGGGCGCTCCGTGGGCGCTGGAGATCTAAAAGCGGAGAAGACTGGCGAAGGCGAAGATGAAAAAGCCGCGTCAGAATGCGGTGATGTGAAACGAAACAAGACAGAAAAAAAGACCTGATCGATTCCCGTCAGGTGCTCCATAGCAAAAGAAGCCGCTTGATTATGCGGTTTTTTCTTTGCCTTGTGTGGCCGCGGGCGCTTTTCGGGCGCTAAAAATAAAAAAGCGGGGAAATGTCACGCCTTATGCGACAACTTTCACCCGCTTTGTTTGTCAATATTGATCGCTCTTTTTGGCGTTGCATTCACGGCACAGCATCTGCAGATTTTCGTATGTCGTCCGTCCGCCTTTGGACCATGGCACGATATGATCACCCTGCATCTCATCGTAGTTGAACTGCCTGTGACATAGTGCGCACCGTCCATCCTGCTCTGCGTACTTACGGCGCTTATCTGCTTCATCAAAGCCACGTAGATGCAATAGCTTTGCCGCAAACGGCGTTTCGTTCCTGCTTAGCAGATATTCATAGATTCCTTTGGATGACTGAACTTCTTCGTCTGCGTGTAGCTTAGCCGCCTGCCGTTCTAATTCTGCCGCGTTGTATGTATGCGTGTGCCACTTGTTATATAGCCGTCCCCAATCGACACTCTTCATGTCAGTGTAATACTTCGGGAATAGCTTCGTGACCCATGCGATGACATCCTGAAAGTATTGCCATAACTCATCTGCGTCTGCGTCATGCTGATGGGCTGACATATATACCTCAATGGTTGTGTCCTGTGCGTCAGATATCCATGCTAGGGCTGTTTCCAGCAGTTCCTGTCTGATAGGGTCGCCTTTTACGTAGTGTCCGCCCAGACCGTACGCCGGGCAGTTGCGACGGGAGAAGTGACGCTTTGCATCTGACAGCCACGGTCCCGTATATACTGCGTTGCGGAGTTCCTGATCCGTCAGCTTTGCGCCAGCGATGTTTACAACCCTGAACCACGCCAGCTTCTCTGATGCAACGCCTGTGCATACGTAAACGGTGAGCTGATACTTCATCAATGCTTCGTATCTATCCTGCGGGAGACTGTCGGCGTAGTATGCGGCTCCATCGATTGTGACCGCAAACTGGTGATCGAGAAACCGCATGAGTGATAGCGTGCGCTGCTGTCCGTCGAGCACTTCGAACTCCGGGCCGTCCGTTCTGCCGGTGGTTGCCCAGTACATCGTATTCAGCGGGTACCCGTGGAGCACTGTGTCTATCACGGCTTCCTGCTGCTGCTGATTGTATACGAGCTCACGCTGATATGCCGGGCGGATGTCTAGTCGGCCATCATACGCAGTTACGCCATCGTCGCCTCTGTCACTGTATCCGCTGTATACCTCTCCGACCGTTATCCGTATCTCATGAATATCAAGCATGGTTCACTCCTTCCATGGTTCCGGCTCACGATTGCGTACGATCATCCGACCATATGGACAGAATCGCTTGCCGTTTTCATCTGTATATGCGACATCGGTGCGGCCACGGTAGTTACGTTTGACACCGATCTCCGCCCCGAGCTTTCCTTTTGTCCCACCGATGATTTCAAACTGGTCAGGGCTGTATACGCCCATCAGCGACACGGTTGGAACCCCCATCAGTCCGGCATAGTCACGGGGGATGTCTGCGAGTGTTGGTATGTCGATTGCATCGAAATTGTCATAATGGTTGTAATCTTCCGGTCGGTAGTGACGATACAGAATCAGTTTCTCGTGTCTGCGGGGGATGTCGATGTTCGTGTACCAGCAGATATTTCCAAATGACGCGATCAAAGTTCCGTCAGGCAGCTTCTTTACGTTTCCATGCCCGTTGTCTGACGGTATCATGAAATTCTTCGGGTGCGTGTATCCCATCCATAGCTTGTTATCTTTCATCAGCCCGAAGACATCGGCATAGGTTGCGTTGTTAATAGCTCCGATGATTATGAACTGCTTGTGATGCTCGTATAGCGTTGCAAGGTAGTGACGAAAATCTGAGAAGGGCGGATTGGAGACAACCAGATCTGCCTGATCCATCAGTGCGAGGCACTCTTCAGACTTGTAATCTCCGTTTCCGCTCAGGCGTTTAATTCCACGAGAGCGGCTGTGCAGTAGCCTGTCAATGTCAGCATCGGTAACACCTCTGCCGCTTACGGGGACATCATGCACATCAATTACATACCCGTGAGCTGATGTGATCGGTCGCTCCGCATCATCAAGTAGCGACATCTGCGTTCCGACGATGGGGGAGCCACTGTATGATGTGCATATTAAGCGCTTGAGTTTCAGATGCCGAAAGTTTCTGAGAAAGAATCTGCAGAACTCACTCTCCGCCGGATCATCGCAGTTGCACAGTACCGTCTTATCAGCGAGCGCATACTCATAATGATTCAGCTCAGCCTGTATGTCTGAATAAAATGTGTAAAACTCATCCGTGACATCAGACTTAGCCCGGTTTAATATTTCAGCCATTGCTTAATCCTCTTATCATTATTATATCCCCCAAACGTTATCACCAACGACAGCAAAATTTTGCGGCTACTATTGTCCTCCTCTGCTGTATGGTTGCCATCATCCCGGCTTCATAATGGACTCGCTTGTTTCATCTTCAGGTCGGATTGACTTCTCTTTCTGTTATTTGCCCTCCTGTCATTATGGTCTGCGAATCCTTCAGCTTCATGATCACCGCCGCACGCTGATCTATCAGGTCGCACAGGCCAAAAACGGGCCGATTCCGGCCCAAAATAAACTTTGCGCTAAATGATCGATAGCGGTCCGCATCTGCCGTCTACGCTCGCACGATGTCGCACGACTACGCACGGCCCTGCACGCTATCACGGCAGGCCCACGCTTCGTCGGCGTCCATCACGCTCGCTGCGTGCGGTCTCTGCGGTCGTTGGGCGTGTCTTGGCTCGGCAGGTTTCACCGCCTTCGCACAATCCACGCCCAACGCCAGAAAACGCCAGAAAAAGGCTTCAGAATGCGAATTTGACTCGTAAAAATAGGCTGTTTGACGGTCTTATTTCATTTTTTCGGCGAAACGCTCCATTTCTGAGGTATTTTCTGCGGGCGGTTTCGTCTTCTCTCCGCTTGCCATTGCACTAAAAAAGGCGGGATCCATCGGCTCCACATTCCGCAGATTTCCGATCAGATCCCGCACAATTTTCTGAAGCATTTTGTTGACAATTCACACAATTTTTTGCTTCAATTTTTCAGATTTTCGTAAACGTTTTTGATGTTTTTTGTCGCCGTTTTCGCTCGTGAGTTGTGATAATCAGGGTGGCTGTCGCAGTATCTTTCGTACTCGTCAATAACACGCATGATCTCGACGAATTCTTCGCCGGTGTGCTGAACCCTGCGCTGAAGCTCTCCATCAAAGGTTAGAATTTTCCACCGCATCTCGTTGGTGTCTGACTCCTGGCGGGCGTGCTCGGTTGCGTCGATCTTCTGCTCAAGCGTGTCGAGCTTACTTTCGATCCCTGTCATTTTCGCGATAATTTCTGCGCCGTCCGGCTGAGTCTTCCTGCGGTGTCTCTCCATGATGATCTGTCCGACCCACTGAGATCCGAGTGCTGCGATTACAATGCTTGCGATGATGTCCCATGGTACTGTGTGCATATGCTGTAGGCTCCTTCATAAGAAAAAAGCCCCGCAGTATGCATTGCACACCGTGAGGCTATTCATTGCAGTTCTTCGCTGTGATTACTTGTCGCCGTCTTCGTTTTTCTCGTCGTTTCCGCCGTCGCCGCTGAGGCCATCGTTTGCCTTGTAGCTCGCATTGGATACGACGACCAGTGCGCCGATAAGAACGCCGACCGCATTGATGGTCTTCACGGTTGCGTCAACTGCAGGCCAGCCCCAGAGCGGACCAACAACGCCGACAAAGGTTGCAACTGCCGGGCAGGCGACGAGACCGCAATACTTCAGAAAATCGTAAACTTTGTTATTGAGCATGATCAGTTTCCTCCTTGATCTTTCACTTGTTGTCACTGTTTCACTGCGACGACGGCGTTTGTAAAGCCTGCCGCTGTGAGCTTCTTGCTGAGTGTTTCTGCTGAATCTTTAGACCTGAACGCTCCGCACTGCACACGGTAAAGCGTCCCCGTGTCTGTGGTCGTGTCCGTCTTGTTCGCCTCTGCTAACTTTGCATTTACTGCACCGCAGATGTAGCCGGTCTTTGCCTTGATATACGGGCCGGGGCAGGCAGTTGCGCTGTAATCACAATGGCGCAGCAGCGTTCCTCTCCGGCCGTCGTAGTACAGCTTAGTGATGCCGTAGCGCTTGCAGATGTCAGCGCAAAGAGCAATGGTTGCGTTCATTGCCGCCGTGCTGATTGTCCAGCTTGGCGAGAAAGAATCGTTCGCGACTTCGATCGTAATGCTGCGATTGTCAGGATCTGAGCCTGATGTCGTCCACGGTCTGTCAGCCTCTGATACGTGCTGAGTAATCGTGCCGTCGCTTGCGATTGAGTACGTTGCGGATGAGTGGCGGGATGCAAAAACTCGGGCGATCTGCGTGCCCGTAAGGTTGCTTGCCTGATGATGAATGACGATCGCACGCACTTTCTGCCCTGCGCGTCCGGTGCTGTGAGTTGGTACGATGACTGTGTTATGCGGTAATTTCGTTCCGATTATTGCCATATGGCACCTCCCATTGAAAAGAAAAACAGGCTTGTGCCTGCTCACTCTGTTTCGTTTACCTCTACGATGCGCCCGTCAACTATCGCATGACGTGGCGGAATTTTGATGTCAGTTTCCTCATATGTGCGGTTTGTTCCGGCCGGGTCAACTGCAGTTTTATACAGTCCAACCGGATAACCGCCGCGAATATAAAAGCCGGCGTTTGAGCGTGTCTCTACTCTGCCGTCACTGAGTATTGTGCGAATAATTGCCATATTAAGCCTCCGTGTATGTTGACAACGGCCTTATGTTATCTGAAATTTTTTCCCAGTTCGTCGCTGTTTTGTAGCCACTCACTAGAGCATCCGGGACGTATACGGGGAACTCGCTTGTCCCGATGTGATAGTTCGGTGTCGGATAGTACTGAGGATAATATTCAGACGTTAGCTGCACTACGCCAGCTGAATGCCTGATGACCATCGCTCCTGTCTCTGCTGTTGTCGCGAATGTATCTCCTGAAATAGATGCAGCACTATTTATGACAATTTTTGATAGCGATTTGCATCCATCAAACAACTGAGAACCCAGAGATACAGGTGCATTGACTGTGACGGATTTCACGCCTGGACATCCACTCCACACCATAAAGCCAACCGACGTTACATGTGCGGGAATCACTACGGATTCGATATTGTTGCACTGCATAAAACACATGTCGTTGATTTCTGTCACACCTTCCGGGACCTCGCTTATAGTGACAGATGATCCTGAGAATGCGCTTCTCCCAATCGTTTTCAGCGACGCAGGGAGCGTGCTGAGAGCAAGCTTTGTGCATCCACTAAATGCGTAATCTCCGATGGATGTCAGACCGTCCGGCAGTTCGCTTACAGTGATAGGTGTGGCTGAGAGCGCCCCATATCCAACAGTTTTCAGCGATGCAGGTAGCGTGCTAAGGGCGAGTTTTGTGCAACTGTTAAATGCGTTTTCGCCGATTTCTACCACTGTGTCCGGCAGAGAGATTGACGTCAGCTCACTATAGCCCCTGAATACATAGGGTGCGATTTTAGTGACTGACGGATCAATTGTCGGCGCCGATTTCGTCCGTTCCAGTGCTGCAAGCGGATAGTCATACGCCGGTGTGCTGCTGCCTGTTTCGATGCTGTCAACGGCAGTTTTTGCATCGGATGCGGTTAGTGTTCCGCTATGTCCTGATTTCGCCCGGATAGCGTCAAGAAGCGCTACCCATGCCTTTTTACTCATATATACGATGTCAGCCATGCTATAACGCCTCCGATTCTGCATTTGTCATCTGTGCGAGAACTGCTGAAACGATCTCAGATTTGTCGCTGTCTGTAAGCGTGTAAGCCGGTCCCGTAGCACCGTCTTTACCGTTCATAATGTCAGTGCTGTGATCGCCGTTTGCATCTGTTATCGTGAGGCGAGTGCCTCCTGTAATCGCTGTGAGCGTGACAGTAGGGGACACGCCGTCAGCACCAGAAGGGCCCGTTGCGCCGTCTTTTCCAGCTGCTCCAGTGGTACCGGGTTCACCGTTTTTGCCGTTTAAAATCGTCGCTGTATGTTCGCCTGATTTATCGGTAATTGTGATCGTTGCGCCCGTGTCAGTCTGTGCAACGGATACGGTAGGTGATACTCCGTCGGCGCCGTCTTTTCCATTTGTCCCGTCTTTTCCGGATGCTCCAGCTGCTCCCGTAGCACCACGCGGAATGACAAAATCAAGCACGGCTGCGTTCGCTGTTCCGCTGTTCGTGACGGTTGCCGATGTCCCAGATTCGCCGGTTGTTACGGTTCCGATCGTTACCGTTGCGGCCTCTCCGTCAGCTCCGTTTTTGCCGTCTTTCCCATCTTTTCCGGCTTCTCCTGCGGGTCCCCGTTCACCGTCCGTACCGTTTAAAATTGTCGCCGTATGCGCCCCGGAAGCGTCTGTGATTGTGATGGTTGCACCTGTGCTAGTCTGTGCAATGGATACAGAAGGTGATACGCCGTCTTTTCCATTTTTACCGTCAGCGCCAGCCGGACCAGGCTCTCCCGCTGCACCGTTGGCACCGTCTTTACCGTCTTTTCCGTTAGTAAGCGTGACACTATGAGCTCCAGATTTGTCCGTAATTGTGATCGTTGCGCCCGTGTCATTCTGTGCAACGGATACAGAAGGGGACATGCCATCGGCACCATCTTTGCCATCTTTTCCAGCGGGCCCCGGATCTCCTGCTGCGCCGGCAGCGCCATCAGAACCGTTCATGATGTCGGCGCTGTGCTGCCCGTTTGCGTCTGTGATTGTGAGGCGTGTGCCGCCGGTAATTGCTGTAAACGAAACGGTAGGTGATACGCCATCGGTGCCGTCGGTGCCATCTTTTCCAGCAGGACCTGGCTCACCGGTCGCTCCATCTGCTCCGTTTTTTCCGTCCATTACGTCCGCTGTATGCGCACCGTTTTTGTCGGTAATTGTGATGCGATTGCCGCCATCAATGGGTGTAATTTCAACCGTTGGAGATACGCCGTCAGCGCCTGTTCCTCCTGTTCCGCCCGATGTTCCGCCTGATGCAGCGGCTTCTGCACGGTCTGCTGCTGCTTCTGCTCGGGCAGCGGCTGCGCGTGCAGCATCTTCGATAGCCGGAATCTCAGTTGCAGATGTGTCCGTATCGTCTGATAGTCCGGCAGGCTCAACCCGCAGAATAAAATTTGCGGATCCGATAATTCCGCCGTCTGAGTCGGTAATCCGGACCTCGCAAATGTCGTCTCCAGCGCATGCCGTCATCTGCTCCTGCAGCGTAAAATATGCCGTGCTGCCTTCAGCCGTGCCCGCATATGCGAAGCCTTTTTTGTCGCACTTTGTGCCTCTGATCTGCACGGATGCGCCGTCAGGGATGGTGTGTGGCGTGCCGTGGTCTGTAAGCGACACCGCGAGGATCCGACCGCCTGCGTCGTACTGCGAGGCGTAAACAATGGGCATAATCCCGCCCGGTGTCATATCAAGTGTGACTGTCTCTGTAATTGCCATGTGACCCTCCCGTTATGCGATTTTTGTGCCGTTTACATATAATCCGTCCGATGCGGTGATTGAAACTCGCCCGTTCGATGTTATCGTCAGCATAGTCGTTCCGTTGATTGTGACCGTCAGTCCTCCAAAAGCGGGGCTGAACTGAAACTTGTACTTTGTCCCGCAGTTGATGAAGAACCCGGTGTCCACATTTGCGCTGACGCCGCCTGAAGATGCTGTCAGACCTATGCCCTGAGCGCCAGTGATTTTTGTGATTTGATTCGCTCCGATGCTGATGCCGTTCCCACGTGCTGTAAGCGTCGCAGATCCGCCCTTTGTCGCCGTGTTTTTATCCACCGCATATAGACTAAGAATCGCATCATTCGTAGCTTCTGCTGCGTGTGGATGGGCGGTGATTGTGATTCCTGCCGACGCAGATTTTGCATATCGTGAGTCAGAAACACTCGCCGTTCCGCTGTCGTCTTTATGCGTCACGTCGTATTCGCTCCGTGCAGTGTCAGAGTATCCGCTGCCGCTTTCCGCGGTTGTTGCGATCGTCTGAGCGGTAATATTTCCTCCCGCTGTTCCGTCCGGCACCGCCTGATAACTCGTCTCTGCGTGCGTCCCAGCATAGCGTGTGATTACGTCGAGTGCGTTCAGATTCAGCGAAGATTCCGCAGACCGCTGTTCAAGATGTGCCGCTTTGTATGCCTTCGCGTCGCTCCCAGCTTTGGCAATGTATGCCTCCACTGTGCCTGCGTCGTCTGTCAGTACGGCGTGCAATGCGCCAGCTCCAGAGATGCTTGCACCGTCGCCGGATGCACTCGATTTCAGCGTCTGCGTGGTCGGATCTGTGCCAAAAACAAACGTCGAGCCTGTGTAAGTGCCACCGTCTCCTCCGCTTGTGCTTCCATTGCTGTTGTTCTCCAGCGCAGTAATTCGGCCATCGATATTGCTCTGATTTTCTGTGATCGCCTTTGTTTTCCGCTGAATTTCCGCAATTGCTGACGGGTCATAGTCTCCAAGCGTGATGCTCAGAACCTGCCTCGATTCGGTGTTGTATGTGTAACCAATGCACCGCAGCTTTGCCGTGGCGAGCGGGTGCTTCAGCGTCACAAGTGAGAAGATTTTGAACGCCCCTCGTGTGCCTGCAGATCCAGCCAGACTGATGGAGTATCCGACGGCAGGCGTTGCGTGTTCGGCCAGGTATTCTTCGGCTGCCGTCTTCAGTAACGCTTTCCGCGCATCGCCTGTCAGCTTGTTTCCTGAGTCATCCTCTGTCGCAATTTCGAAGCTTTCCACCTTTGTACGTGGCTTGGAATACTGCGTGGAACTGTCCACAGGGTCTATCGTCAGACCGTCGCTCGTTGTTGGAATTACCCGCGTCACAACGTCCGACCAATCCTCTCCTACCTCAATCGACTCGATATTTCTGCCGTATGCAACCGTGAAATTGCTGTCGGTCTCCAGCAGGTCAGGTGATGTGAAATCAAGTGTCTTTCCGCTTGGGGTCGCTACCCGGTTCCACGTCGCACATGCCGTCTTTGCCGCATCGAGCAGAGTCACATTGCGGATGGTATCCAGCGTCTTTACCGAGGTTGTTTCACTGCCTCTGCCTGTGTATGTGAAGCCCGGATCTCGGTCACACTTGCAGTTTTGCATCCATGAAATAGGCGACGCAAACTGCCCGCTGTCGCTGTCCGTTGACTGCGATAAAACAATGTAATCAGCAAGCGAAAATACCAGATGATCGGCAGTAAATGTAACCGCCGTATTCGTCCGCTTGATGTCAGACCCAATCACAAACGGCTGATTCCCGTCGGCCATTGTGTCGGCTGTAACGATGCGCCCGGATACGATCAGAGCTGACGCCTCGATGGGCGCTGTGACCTCAATAGACCACCCGTCAAGCCCCGCTTTCTTTGTCTCGATACATGATGCGGGCGTTAGTGTTCCGAGCCCGTTATTGGCGGTATAATCCGCATAAAACTCATAGACTTTCAGCATGCTGTGTACCACCAATCCTTGTCATAAACCGTGAAAGTAACTGCCTGCGTCGTTGTGATTGTGTTCGTTCCAGGCTTCAGCGTAGGATATTCGTAGCCGATTGTGATTGCGGATGGATCAGATTCTTCGCAGTTTGCACAGTCCAATTTCAGCGCGGATGTGCCACCCGCATATGAAAATTTCAGACCATTGATCGTGATATCTACCGCAGATGCGCAGAGGATATAGAACACAGGGCGAGCCGCAGCATCGCCATTATTCGTAATTTCAGCCGTGTACGTGCTCCCGGATCCCGTTGTTGTAATCTCTGTCGGTGTGTCGGTTGCGGCGTGCCAGAATGGCTCCAAAATGGCTGAGATTGTGAATGATTTGTGTGACCAGCCGACTCGTGAAATGTCAATCTGATCATAGATGTGCATCATGCGCCGCCGCCCGTTCAGCTCAAAATATCCGCTGCCGTGGAGCCATGCGGCGACATCTGCAAGACGTTTTCCCTGAGGATCCCGCATAGTGCAGGCGATGTCTTTGGTTACGTCTTTGCGGTGCAGGTCGTAGTATCTCGCCCCGTTCCGACCGTCTACATCCATGCCGACATAGTCGGTAGCAGGGATCGGATCTATCCACGGATCGGCGAGAACTACGCCGTACCTTGCACTGCTGATATTGTTAAAAGTGAATTCTCCAGCCATGGTGTTTACCTCACTTCATTAGCTTTCTGACGCGTCCATCGACCACGGATCCGACTGCGCTTCCATCAAGCTCAACCGTCGGTGCATAGCGCTTCAGAGCACTGTAAACACCTGCCGTGACTGCATCTGTAAGGGCAGAAACGAGCTGTTCTGTCTGCCGGTCGTTTGCCTGCTGCATGTATCCTGTCAGTGAGTCAAGCGGGAGAATAGCCTCTGCGCCAGCCTCACCGCCAAGATAATTCGTGTTGCCGCTGCGCGCAAATACGGTCGGTCTTGTCAAAATTCCGCCGTCAGCAAAGCGCCGCGTTTTCGTTGTTCCGGAGCCGCCGCTGAAGAGATTTCCGACCCAGTTGCCGACGCCAGAGACACCTTTGCCGATCCATCCGAAGACTGATCCAATGCCTTCAGCAATCGCCTTGATCCATCCCCAGATCGTCTCGAACATGCTCTTGTAGAAGTCAAATACAGCAGTGAAAATCTTTTCAACTGTATCAACTGCGCCTGTAATTGCGTCGACAATCCATCCGACAATTGCTTCAACAACTGATTTGATTGCATTGCCGATTGCAGAGAAGACAGCCACAGCCGCCTTAATCTCAGCGATGACGATCGATACATAACCGCGTACGACTGCCTCGATGAAATCTCCGATAGCCTGCGAAACAGTCTGAAGCCACTCCCATATAGTCCGCGCTCCATCGGTAATTCCAGACCAGAACTCAGACCCGAAAATGGTCAGAAATTCGCCTAAGGCGCTGAAGAAAGCGGCGGCATCCTTGCCCAGTCCATTGACGAAATCTCTGAACGGCTCACAATGCTGATACAGCAGAACCACACCGGCAACAACCGCGGCAATGAGCGCAATGATACCGCCAGGTCCCGCCAGAAATGCACCGATCTGAGCGAAAAGCCCTCCCGTTCCCGTGAGTGAAATTAACTTGCGAATGATGCCGTCTTCACCTATCAGACCAGACAGTCCGCTCGTGATTTTCGAAATGCCCGTGATCACCGGGCCAAGCCCGGCCGCAATAGCAGCAATCTTGATCACGGTCTTCTTCTGCTGATCATCGAGCCCAGCCCACCAATCGGCGAACTCGTGGATAAATGGCAGCAGCTGATTCAGAAGATCTGCCAGAATTGGCATCAGTGTAGAACCGATTTGTGCGCCTGCATCAGTGATGTTGTTCATGACAGCCTGCATGTCCTCATCGGCTCCGTGCAGTGCGTCATCAACATCATTTACCGTTCCGACAGTATCCTGCAGGCCACTCTCCATGCCGGAAAACATATCTGCAGTCAGTGTTCCATCCTGCAACATCTGAGCAATCGCGGCGCCACCCTTGGTTCCGAAAAGCTGAGTGACAGCCGTCGCACCAGTCGCAGTTGTGGCTACATCATCGAATGAACCGGCGATGTTCTGTAGCCCCAAAGACAGGTCATTTCCGCTTGATCCAGCACTGCTGATGGATGACACCAGCTTCTTCATTCCATCGTCTATATCGGCTCCGGAGGCCTCAAAATCAGCCATTACAGAGTCAGCCTCGCTGAACGACAGACCGAGCGCAACCAACTGACTCCGAGCATCGCCCGTGTAGGCTTTCATTGACTTTGCGACGGCCTTGAACCCCTTGCTTGTGTCCTCGGATGCTGCCACAGTCCGGGAAAGCCCATTCTGGATCAGCATCATGGCATCCTGCAGATGTTCTGCGCCCGTATCGTCTGACGCAAAATTTTCAAATGCCTCAGACAGTGCCTCGGAAGCCGTCTGACCCTTCGCCGTCGCATTGACCAGGACTTTACTGAGCCCGGTCATCACCTGATCCATATCGGCACCAGATTTTTCCAATCGTGTCAAAAACTCAATGGCTCCGCCGGCATCCATTCCCATGGATTTCAGCGCAGATCCGTACTTGACCATGTCGTCTGTGATTGTTTGCGTGGACAGGCCGGAATTCTGCGCGGCCGCCGTGACGGCATCGAGAAGGGCAGGGGCATCAGAGACAGATAGATTAAAACTTTCGATGACTTTCTGTGCCGAATCGACCGACGGAATGATATCCGCATCAGTCGCCCGTGCGAATTTCAGCCACTGCTCCGACAGGTTATACAGAGCTGTGCCCTGAACGCCGAAGCGCGTGGAGATCTCGCCGACCGCGTCCGCAATATCCCCAGACGTGAAGCCATCGGCATTTGTATACAGCTTGTGAAACTGCTCAATAGCGTCGCTAGATGCCGCCGTCCCAACCATCTTTGTGATTGAATCTTCGGCGTCATCGATGGTCTTGTATGCGGCTACTGAAGCTGTTGCGACCGCTGCGATCGGAGCCGTCACGCCTTTCGTCAGCGCACTTCCGACACTGCCGCTCTTCTGCGAGAAACCGTCGAGCTTCTTCTGCATATCGTCAAGCGCAGCAGAGCCGTTTTTAATGTCTTTCTCCGCATCTGCGGCGGCTTTCGAGAATTTACCCATGGATGTCGTTGCCGCATCCAGATTGGCCTGAGAAGCGGCGATTTTCGCGTTGTAATCATTCTCTGCGCTTACGAGCTTCTTCAGCTCACCATGTGCCTTGTTATACTCTGCGGTCTTCTTTGCGACAGCGTCAGCATCTGCGTCCTCTGAGTTTTTCAGTGCGTCAAGTTCCTTCTGCAGGCGCTCGGCTTCTGCCCGCTTTTCCTGCATAGCCTTGTAATTCTCGGCTTCCTTCTTTTTCAGCTCATCAAGGGAGTCCCTCAGCAAATCGGCTTTTTTGCGATACGACTCAGACTGCTTGGTGAAGAGCTCATATTGATCGGTGAGCTTCTTTACAGCCGTCGTGTGCTCGTCGTATGCGGCCTTGGTCTTTTGAAATTCAGTCTGATTGGCCTTCAGCTCAGCAGACACATTTTTCAGCGAGTTTTTGAAATCCGTCTGGCCATCAGCCGTGAAGACAATACCAACTCGTTTCAGATCATCAGCCATAGTCAAACCTCCTATCTACCATCACCGAAAAAGTCCGCGCATCGGTGAAAACGCCGCAATCTCATGCTTCTTCTTGGCGTAAAATGCCTCAGCGACCTGATTGAAAAAGATCGGATCCTCGTGCCAGAACTCATCCGACGCGTATCCGATCTCTCGTGCAATGACCATATACTCAGCCCAGTCTATGCCGCCTTCGTCGTCGCAAACGTCCTCATCTGCTGCTTGGCTGTTTCTTTTTTTTTGAAATCTTCCAGCCTGTTTTTGAAGTCGGCAAACACGTTCATAACCTCATCTGTATCAATTGGACAGAGGACAAGAGCCTCTTGGAATGATACGCTGCGACCGTTTGACAGCAGCAAAACGTGGAGCATGCGAGCTGCCGCTTCCATTGCGTCATCGTCGGTCATTTCATCCTTTGCAAGCTTATCAACGTGGAACTTCTCCATGTAGTACAGCGTGCCGAAATTCACTCTTGCGCTTACCGTAGTGCCGTCTGTCAGATGCAAAACATGCTCATCCATAGTCTCGTCCTCCCTTAAAATTGGTTCATCACGGCGTTGCACCGTGCATGGCGCTTGCATGAACCATAAAAGCCGGCCATTTTACCGGACCGGCGCGGAAATTTTAGGATGCGGAAACTGCCGACGTGAGATCAGCCGCCGTCAGAATCGGCTTTGCAAAGAACTTTTCTTCAGTGAGGCCTGCAGGGAACTTCGTCGATGTGCTGTCAACTGACACGCAGGTATCGCCGGCGTCGTTGAATCCGAACGCCTTAATCGTCAGCGTGTCAGTCTGCTCGGAATAGGACTCTTCCTTTGTGGATGCCTCATCCGTGTTTTCTGTCAGCTTGCACTTTGGATACCAGTCATAGCGAACCCCACCGTGGCGCAGTTTGACGACCTTGCCGAATGCGAAGTATGCACGATCCCTATTGCCGCCCCGCAGGATCAGACCGCTTGTGTCAACTGAATCGCCTCTCATGCGGGCGAGCGTTTCAGCGTCAAATGCGGCAGTTTCTACGGAAATTTCATTGGTGACATTACCCTTTACTGTGTCATAGACCTCGCCCGACGCATATACATCTGCGCTGTCAGCGTTCTCAGTGACGGAAACGGCCTTGACCGTCTTCATCTTGATAACATCCGCCTCGTATGTGGATGTCCAATTGCCGCTTTCATCCGTAGTATCGAAGCAGCAGTACATCGCGCCAACCGTCTCTTTTACAGGCGGTGTCTTGGTTGTAATACTCATTGTTTTTCCTCCTATAAGCTGAGCGCCTTGACCATGGTGGCCTCATAGCGCTTCTTTCCCTTGCTGTAGAGTGGCTCCAGATGTGGCTGCGCGCGCATAAGCTTCGTGCCGTGCTCTACCATCCTGCCGTAGTACTTACCCCATCCCGCCAGTACCTGTGGCGATTTGGAGCGTGTGTCGTCTGCATATGTGAACGTGTCAACCATATGCGTGTAGCCAGGCTTTCTGATGTCGCTGATGAGGTAGGGGAGCTTACGCAGATCAGTGACAAACTCGCTCGCCCCTGCGGTCAGTGCTGTATGTACCCGTGAATCGGACGCAGCATCCGCCAGTTTCGCCAGATCGTTCTCCAGATCAGTCAGACCGCTGAAATCGTCGTCCATAGATCACTCCAGCACGTCAACTGACAGATATGTATGCCACGCACGCTCATCTGTGACAAACTCGTGACGAAACTCAGGGTGAACACCAGCGGATCTGAGACCATCGCGGACCGCAAGAACCGCCGGATTCTGCTCAGGCGGAACCTGTCCCCAGATGCTCACCTGATATGTCCTCTCATCGGCGTAAGCATCGCCAGACGCCATGACATCCTGCCATGCATAGCTCCAGTACACAATGCGCGGGTATTTGTTGACGTGATCCATATCAGTGATCGAGTCCGATACAGAGTCGCATGCATTGTGCAGAATCTCAGAAAGCTCCTGTTTTGTCATTCGTCAACCTCCGGGTACATCGTCTCAGGCGCTACGAGTGTCAGCTCCGTTTCACGGAAGCCGTCTCGTAAAATTTGTGCGGAATTGAAAACTCTGTGCCAAGTGCCCTCGATCTTCACATAGCACCGAGTGTCTATCAGCCGATACTGTGGGATCCGAATTTTCATCGTCACCTCACGTCCGGCCTGCTGCATCGCTGTCCGCAGAGTGTCAAAGACTGATACCTCGTGATACCAGATGCGCATGTGCTGATTGACTAGCACGGTGCGAGCGGCGTCAGTTCCGGGGATAGCTCGCTCTTCAGCGCGATACAGATCAAACGCACCGTCAGTGTATGCGGGGATCCTACGAGTTGCCATTGTCAGAATCCTCCGTGTCCGCTGTGTATACTGTGCGCTGAGCCAGCCATGTCAGGATCATACTTGCATATCCTGTTTCATAATCCGGTAGCGCATGCTGCCAGGCGTAGTAGGCGCGGCTCTTAAGCAGCTCTCGGTATGTCAGATCACTGTCATAGTCGCAGCTAGGCGAGAGCAGACTGAAAAAGCTCTCTGACTCCCGCACGTACCGCTTCAGAACATCGTCGGTGACGTACGGCGGGATGTTAAAGTCCTCACGAATCTCATTGATCAGCACGCCGATTGTCTTACTTTCCGCCATACGTCATCCTCCGATCATCGTTGTTAATGCTCAGGCCTTGTGAGCCGGAAGCTTGTACTCTGCGAGCTTCGTGACATCGAAATAAACAGCTGCGTCATCATCAACCGCGCGACCATTGCCATAAACGCGGGCGATCAGAGTGTCGCAGTCATCAAGAGCCTTCGTCTGCTCGTAGTCAGTGACGGTTACGCCCTGGAAGCCCATCGTATACAGGCCCTCAGCAGTCAGGAAAGCATCGCCGCTCTTGACGTTGGTGTCTGCAATGACCTCAATCGGAGCAGCGGCCTTCTGAATGTATCCGCCTACCAGAGAATCGACATACAGCGCCGGATTCACATATGCGTATACATCAGCCGGGTTAGCGATCACGTAGAGCTTGGAGATTGCACGAGTGCCGTGATGCGACAGAGCTGTAAGAGCCGCAGCAAGTCCCTTCGGGGAGAAGTCTGTGATAGTCGTGAGCTTTGTCTTATCAGCGGCGGTGCCGTCTTCGTTTGCCTTGGAGATCTGCTTACCGATACCAATCGGACCAGTCTTGCCATCGCCATAGAGATAACCGGCAGCGATACCATCGCGAATCGCCTCACTCAGAACTGCAGTGAAGTAGCGGTCGACATAGCCAATCTCGAGATCACGAATCGCCTTCGGGATGAAGACAACGGCAGAGAGCTTAAATACGTTCATGGCTACCGTCTTCAGAGAGCCAGAGAGTTCGCTAACGATTGCATCAGTCAGATTGCCCCATGCTGCTGCTCCAGTGTGCTCACCAACCAGCCAATACTGAACATCTGCAGGTGCGAAATTGATCAGCTTGGTAATGCCAGAATCCTGCTTGATGGATGCCAGCGTGAAGTCGACAGTCTCGGACGGGATAACGCCGAGCTGATCAGCCGTAACAGCCATCATGCCACGGGGTCCGCCCTTCAGCTTCTCGTAAAAGTCGGTTTCGTTCTTTGTAAGATTGCGGAGACCGAGCGATCTCTTGTATGCTGCATCTGCGCTTGCACGGGATGCCTCAGCAAGTACTCGATCCTCAATGTCGCCTTCGTGTGCTGATACGATCATATCGATTGCATCAAACACTGCCTGGTTCTTGTCGTCGGCCGCGTCGATCATGCTGACCACACGCGCCTTGAGATCCTGTTCAGAAAGTTTCATGTCCATTTCCTCCATCGTCTTTCTTTATGCAAACAGCGCATCGAATCCAGCGCCGTGGTTGCCATTGTTGTCATTGTTGTCATTGTTGTTGCTGTCATCTGCAGGTGCCTCGTCTGCACTCAGAACCGGATCTGTTCCCGTAGCAATGCGGTCAATCAATCCGAGCTCCAGCGCCTTCTCTGGGCTGAGCATCGTACCTGCATCAAACAGAGCCACGAGCTCATCACGGGTGCACGTCGCCCGCTCCATGTACATATCCGTCACAGCTACCATGGTCGCATCTAGTGCATCAGCAGCCGCCCTGAGCTCTGCCGCATTGCCGCTTACGTCAGCCCATGCGTTGTGAATGAAAGCCGTCGTGCCAGAGTACATCACACGCTCTGAGCAGCCCTGCACGATCGTGAAAGCTGCCGAGTGCGCGGCTCCGTCGACGACTGCGACTGTGCGACCCTTGCGGGATCTCAGCATTGATGCGATTGCAACCGCTTCAGATGCGTCGCCGCCGTTGCTGTTGATGTGTACATGAATTTCATCGGTGTCGGGGATCTCTGCAAGCAGGTCACGAATGTGGTCTGCAGATGTCTCGGACTCTACGAATGAGAACGTATCCCAGTCAAAAGTCCCGAATGCGGAGATGTCCGTGTAGATGAACAGATCATGAATTGGACGGTCAGCAGTATCTGTGCGAACCTGCATCATAGCCGCCCCGAATCTCTCAGTTTTCGTTGCCATTTTTTTCCTCCGTGCTGTAATTCAGCGTGAGTGCCCGTTGCTGCGAGAACTCCGTGTCAAGCGGTACATATCCTACAGCTTCGCGCAGTTCATCGAGCGAGAAGCCAACGCCCCGCAGCTTATCGAGTGCGGATGCGGAGTCCATCAGATCACGGTGTGCAAAGCTTCCGAGCCATACTGTCGCACGCTCGCCTGCCAGATAGTCGTCATAGCCGACAAACGAAGAGTTCAGCGCCTCTGTGATCGCCTGAGCGACCGGTGCCACTGCGTATGTGATGAATTCGTTCGATCCATCACTCTTCTCAGTCATGCTCCCGCTGTAAACCTCCCACGGGATATCAAACGCCCGTGCGGTGGTGCGGTCTACGGTATCGACAAGTGACTGAAGCGCTGCAGGGCTCATGGAGCTTTTGATTTCCATCTGTCTCAGATCAATGCCCTCAGAGAGCGTCAGAATCGAGCTCTTGTCCTCCTGCAGGATCTCCAGCAGTTTCTTTGCGTATGCATCACGTGTAAGCATCTTGCCGGTTGCCGCATCCGCCAGGCCGACATTGCCCATGGATCCCATACCACGTACGGAAAGAATGAACTTCGGACGGTTGGTCATTGCTAACATTGCATTCACAGCGTCGATCGTCTCGTCATACCCGGCCATCAGAGCGGCGAGACATGCACGGATCTTTGCGTTGTCGTATCTGATATGCATGACATCCGACTCACGGAACGACTTCTGAATCGTCAGCATCTGTCCCGCAGTCATCAGCGTGATATTGCTGTAGCGACGCTCTCGTGTGACGGCATCTGACTCAGACCACGAATCACCGATATATAGGCCGTCACCGAGTGGAACGATGAGACACTCGCCCTCGACTAGCAGCCGACGTGTCACCTGCCCCCAGAAATAGATCGCAGATTCGTTCGCATTCGGTCGGATATTCAGCCTGTAATAGTCAGCATCTCTGACCATGCCTTGCCCCCGCTTCTGCAGGATGATCTCGGACCGAGCTATTGCATGCTCGATTAGAGACACTGCACGGTAGAAGGCCAACTTTGATGCTGACAGCCGTCTGAGTTCACTCGTGATTACATCGAGCATGTCGATGCCGCCGTCAGTGTTTTTCCGTGAGAATCCAAACATCGCCACCTCCAACAAAAAAGCGCAGCCGTAGCCACGCTGGATAACCAAAAAGTGCCTGGCGCAACGGTATCCGCTGACAGGCTGAGAAAGGAGTTAGAAATCAGGTAAGTCAGGTTCGGTTCGCTTCCCAGTTCCTGACACTATTATTATAGCTGATGATGTGCTGACCACGGTCAAAAATACGCATAACGATGCGGAAATTGAACATTTTTCAGGCGTGCGTTTTTATGACTGTAACTGCTTCGCAACACACCCAGAGGGTTATAGCTCTATTTCGCACAGAAACGGCTCAAATTCGGCTTTCTGCGATCGGATGAACACTTTATCAAGCAGGATCACAAAAGCCGAGAATCGAACCGATAGACCGCAAATCCGAGGCTTAAACGTAAATTACAGACCGCTCAAGCAGGTCGTGCGAGTACATCGCTGCCGCAAACGCCATGAAGCCGTCAGTTTTCCGCAGAATCGGCTCAATTTTTCCGAACTGTGCATTGCCAAGCCTGTCGACCGCAAGTGCGACATTGTTTGTATACCACCGCATGATGGCACTGTCGCCGTAGATGATGTGACCGAGCTCAAACTGCTGCTGGATGTATGGCGCGATGATACCGCTTACGCTGCCAACGCGACGGATGAGGCGGATGATCCCGTACGGATTCGCTTTACTCTCGATTGACCACCCGCGGGCAGTGAACGCCGCCTTGAATAGACTATAGCGGTATGTGTCGAGCGATATCTTGACGACGCTATATCGTCCCATCAGCTCGGCGATGTAGTCACACAGTGCCTCGATTGGAATGACTGGATCATCAACCACAGTAAAGTCAGTGAAGCCGGGCCGCCCGTAGTTGCTGAGTGGAAACTTTAGCTTTGCAAACTTCGAATTTCGGCTATCAATCCATGAGTGCTGCTGCCATATGAAATCAGTGCCGGATGATGTCAGCACACCGACTGATGCAAAATCACGGATGTCAGCATAATCGATGCCGATGATCGCAGGCTGGCCATCGGTACTCGGAACTGGACGCGGCATACGTCTTTCCAGCTCTGCGTCGGTGTCCCCCGTGTATGAGCATCTGAGGATATTTTTCCATGATGTTACGGGCTCTGCTGTCTGCTGTGCGGCAGGTAAATTGCATCTCTTCGTGATGAATTCTGGCATGAGCGATGCTGTAGCCTGCGCATCACGGTACTCGGCAGTGATCTCTGACGCCAGCAGGGGAAAATACTCCAGAGACGGATTTGCTTTGTGCATTGCTTCCATGTCTCCGACCTCTGATGTGGAATCAAGCCTGCACAGAAACGGAAATATCCCCGCAGTCAGATCTCCGCTTTCCAGAATACCGCGGCTTTTGGCAATCATATCGTCCAGAACACCGTCGCGCACATAGCCATTTGTTGTGATCCATATCTGCCGCGGGTATGTTGTGCGTGCAGGGCGTAATGCCGCCTGTCCTGTCGCCTTACCCTGCGCTGATGTGAACACGTTGATCTGATCGTAGTTCGCGTAGGCGTGAATCTCATTAAAAATACAGCAACCAATCTTTTTACCATCCTTTGTGCCAGCATTTGATGTGTTGTAGCGCATGATAGCACCTGTCTGTTTGTCTCTGATGGATGCTAAATTAGTCTTGAATAGCCTTGACAATTTTGGACTAGATGACAGCGCGTTGTATGCAACCATGAATGTGTCGCTGGCCTGTTTTTCTCCAGCGGCCACGATATCTACGTTGTACTCGCGCTCTCCATACAGCGGAGTCATGAAAAAAGTTGCGAGGGGAACTGCTAACCCGTCCTTGCCGTTGCCTCTGCCTTCCAGAATAACCAAGCGGGGAAACACAGGCCGTGGATTATCGATCCAGTACAGAAATGCCGCGGCGTAAATCATGCGCTGATACGGGACTAGCTCGATGTCCCACGCAGACTGCGCAAACTGCACGGCCTTTTCAAATGTCCCCTCGTCAAAATCGATTGCATCAGACTCGATCACAGGCCGTAGTATGTTGCTTATCAGCAGGCGGCGGTCATCGTTGATCCACTGCGGGTGTGCGTCCACATATGCGATATAGTCGGAGAACGGCTCACAGGTAGGCATCGGCTCCAACCTCGGAAACCGGCTCCCTGAGATTCAGATCGTGCAAAATCTTCAGCATCGTCGCCGACGTTTTCTGCAGTGCCTGCACGGACTCATTGACACCGGTGCGCGAGAATCCATTCCCACTTGTCACCTCCACAACAGCGCCACGCTCGGCGATGTCGTCAAAAAGCTGCTGCTTGATGTCATAGTAGCGCATGTAGTCAGATACAAGATTTGTATAGAAGGCTGCAGTTTTGCCCTGAGCCTCCAGCTGCTCTATCAACGATCTCTCTACGGCGGCCCGTTTGCGGTCGCTCTTCTTTGTCTTTTCAGCCATAATCGGCACCTCCTTCAGCTATGATTTTCTGACGCTGCCCACTGCCCATCTGCATATATATAGATGAAATGACGATATATATGTGATTTGTGACCGTTTTCACGCAAAAAGTGCAATTTTTAGACAGCAAGGATTCCTACACGTCCGCTCTTCCTTTTGTGAAATTTTGCGAGATTTTCACCGGGGAGTGTTCCTACCATTTTTCAGATGTCAGTCTCGGCTTTGCTTGGAATTTCTGCGTCTTCCATGCGAATGGATCACGCCCGTGCCGGATGTTGTGACACATGGGGCACAGTGCCACGAGATTGT
>Ga0256404_1003848_pt1 | contig 29602 bp, 25 predicted proteins | sample RumenRJG_01DNA_FD_185990 | JGI IMG/M metagenome (GOLD analysis project Ga0256404, IMG submission 185990) | Bovine rumen microbial communities from Lethbridge, Alberta, Canada - RJG_01 | ecosystem: Host-associated > Mammals > Digestive system > Stomach > Rumen | place: Canada: Alberta | collected...
GATGATTCCCTAAAGTCTATCCATTCATTTTGAACTATATGATTACATTTAATCTCTTCCCACATAAGAGAGTCTTTTTCTAAATCCATAATAACCCCCCAATCAATACATATATAAATCACAATCCACAAGCTTATCAGATTCGTATATCAGCTTCATAGAAAAGAACCCTGTGTCATCATTATCAATTACTTCTGTCTTAATTGTTCCTGCTCCTACATCCATGTAAGAGCCCACATCATCGATAGCTTTTTTAACGCCACACAGCAAGGTATCATCCGGCTCATCAAGGTAGAATATTATATTACATTTCCCATCATCCTTAATACCCTCAGGCAGAAGCTCGCTATAGTTCTTGCCTTGAATAACATCATCGCAGGGAATACCATCCTCTATCTCAAGTGCATTAATTCCAAGCTCCGTCAGATAATAGCATATATCATCAGAAGCAATAGTTGTTGTATTAATTGTATACTTAATATAACTCATTTCCTATCCCACCAAATGACATGCGCCGTATATTCCCGCTCTGCTTCCGAGGCTTGCTAAAACAAGCTTAGTATCTTTTTTAATAAATATCATTCCCGCATCAAATTCACTTCTGAGCTTACGCATCATATAATCTCCGGCATTGGACATTCCGCCACCAAGGATTACTGCTTCAGGATTAATAATGTGACATACATTGGCAATTCCTCTGCCAAGCATAGTAAGACATTCATCAACCGTCTTGAGTGCTACATTATCACCCTTCTTCGCTTCTTCAAAAACAATCTTAGCATTAATCGTTTCGCCAAATTCCTTGAGACTACTTTCGTTATTGCTTTCCGACAAATGTTTAAGAGCAAGCCTCTTAACTCCCGTTGCAGAAGAATACTGCTCTAAGCATCCGCATTTACCACATGTGCACATATCCGTCTCATTATAATTAACAAGCATATGTCCTAATTCACCGGCGTATCCGTTAAAGCCTTGAATAATATTGCCGTCAATTATTATTCCTCCGCCCACACCTGTGCCAAGCGTTACCATCAATATACTTGAATAATCCTTACCTGAGCCTGCAAAGTACTCTCCCAACGCTGCTACATTAGCGTCATTATCGGCATATACTTGCAATCCGATAAGATTACTTAATTCATCTACCAGATTAACATCGCCCCAACCTATATTGGTGCATCCATATACCACGCCCTTTACAACAGGACCGGGAACACCGATTCCGAGACCATCAACTAAATTCTTAGTTATATTATTTGCCTCCAACTTCTCATCAATTGAAGAAGCAATATCGTCAAGTATGTTAGCGCCGTTATCACTCTTATCGGTAACAATCTCCCAGTCTTCCATTAACTCACATTCGGAAGTAAAAAGTCCCATCTTAACTGTTGTACCGCCGAGGTCAACTCCTATCTTATATCTCATAGATTTATCACCTTCCTATAATAGCCCATTAGTATACTTCACTAATGCCCTTATAATTCTCAGTTTGTTTTACATCTATGAGATCTCTCCGGAAACATTGGGCGAATGCCCGGTTGGAGGAGAGATACTCATAGTGTAAAGCAATTAGACAAATACTAATCGGGCATTAACTGATTTCAAATCCAAAATAATCAATTGCATTATTAGCTGATATATCTCTTATCATATCACTTAAGTAATCCATATCACAAGGATATTCTCCGTTCTCAACAATGTCGCCCACGAAATCACATAAGATTCTTCTAAAGTATTCATGTCTGGGAAATGATAAGAAGCTCCTCGAATCTGTAAGCATTCCTATAAATGTGCTAAGTAGCCCCACATCTGACAACGCTCGAAGCTGATGCTCCATACCCGACTTATGATCTACGAACCACCAGCCCGAGCCTAACTGTACCTTGCCTCTAACGCCATCGATGTTGCTCGCAAAGCATCCTGCTGTAACAGCTAACATCTCAAGATCATTAGGATTAAGACAATACAGAATCGTCTTAGGCAATCTATTATCCTTATCCATTGAATCAAGTAGTGCACTTAACTCAGGCGCATAATTAAAATCATTCATTCCATCCACACCTGCATCAGGACCCAGAATATTGTATATACGAGTAGAATTATTCCGGGTGGCTCCTATATGAAGCTGCATTACCATATCACGCTTATAATACTCTTTACCCAGATTACTAAGCAAGTATCCATGATACTTTCCGGCTTCCTCTTCTGTAACTAAAGTGCCTCTCATTGCGTTTTTAAATATCTCATTTACTTCATCTTCTGATGCCGGTATGTAAAATGTATTCTCGAGACTATGATCCGATACCTTACATCCAGCTTCACTCACGAAGAAATCAAGTCTTATAATAAGAGCCTTAATAACATCAGACACATTTTCAATAGTAATATCCGACACTTCTGACAGCTTCTTAATGTAATCGTCAAATCCATCCTTCTCAATACCGATAGCCTTCTCCGGTCTGAATGATGGCAGAACCTGTATATCACAAGAATCGTCATCTCTTATCTTAAGGTGCCACTCTAATGAATCTATAGGGTCATCAGTCGTACATAGCACCTTAACATTTTGCATTCTAAGAAGGTTCCTAACAGAGTAGTCCTTGGTCTTAAGCTTCTTGTTACATTTATCATATATCTTACGAGCAGTATCCTTGCTAAGTGTCTTATTAATACCAAAATAACGTCTAAGTTCAAGATGTGTCCAATGATACAATGGATTACCGATAGCATTTTGGATAGTATCAGTATAAGCTAAGAATCGCTCATAAGGGTCAACATCACCTGTAATTATATCTTCGGATATGCCATTAAGCCTCATAGCTCTCCACTTATAATGATCGCTGCCCAACCACAGGTCGGAAATGTTATTAAAACATTTGTCTTCATATATCTCCCTCGCATTAAGGTGATTATGAAAATCTATTATCGGCATTGATTCTGCTGCACCGTGATATAGCTTCTTAGCCGTATCAGTCTTAAGGAGAAAATCTTCATCCATAAATTTCTTCATAATTATACCCCTTAAAAAACAATTCAAAAATTAAACACCTGAATATGCGTTAAAGCCACCATCAACGGGAATTACAACGCCTGTGACAAATCCTGACATCTTATCATTAAGAAGGTATAAAAGTGTACCGTTTAATTCCTCTGCTTTACCGAAGCGCTCCATTGGTGTGGCATTTAATATCTTCTCAGTACGCGCCGTCGGTGTTCCGTCATCATTAAATAAAAGCGTTTGATTTTGCTTTGTAGCAAAGAACCCGGGAGCAATTGCGTTAACTCTGATATTCTCCTTGGAGAAATGTACTGCTAACCACTTTGTAAAATTAGATATGGCTGCCTTAGCACCGGAATATGCGGGAATCTTAGTAAGCGGAGTAAATGCGTTCATAGAAGAAATGTTAATAATAGAACATCCCTCTTTGCCAATCATATCAAGTGCAAATTCCTGCGTAGGAAGAAGTGTACCGACAAAGTTCACATTGAATACATATTCCACTCCTTCTCTATCCAAATTAAAAAAGGACATTATATCTTCTTTAGCTTCATCTCCAACGTGGAAATATTCTTCTGTCGTTGTAGCCTTAGGATTGTTGCCACCTGCTCCGTTAATTAATATGTCGCAAGGGCCTAAATCCTTTTTGATTTCTTCGTGTACCCTGTGAAGCTGCTCCTTATCAAGTACATCACAAGAATAGCCCTTTGCTGTGCCGCCGTTAGCGTTAATCTTATTTGCCTTCTCCTCGCATGCTTCAAGTCTCCTGCCAAGAATTGCTATCTTGGCTCCGTACTCAGCAAGACAGGATGCCATCTCAGAGCATAGCACGCCGCTCCCACCGGTTATCACGATTACTTTTCCTTCGAGATTTATACTGTAATCCCTCATATAATAATCCCCCTTTATATGACTTGTCGCTTACATATTATTTATTACTTTTATCAATAGCTTCCCACAGCCCTTCGATATAATACGCACCAAGTGCCCTATCGTATAGACCATACCCCGGCATCGCCTTCTCACCCCAAATCATACGTCCGTGGTCGGGACGAATAGGACCATCAAATCCAATATCATACAACGCCTTAACTATCTCATACAAATCAAAGCTTCCGTCACTTGACAAGTGTGCCGCTTCTTCAAAATCTGTCGGCATACCTGTTTCATCAAATGAATTGAACTTAAGGTTACGCACATGCGCAAAATGAATCCTGCCCTTAAGCCCTCTAATCATCTTAGGCAAATCATTCTTAGGATTGGTTCCATATGAACCGGCACAAAACGTCACTCCGTTATGAGTATCATCAACCATATCCATCATCCTATGAATATTCTCCTCGTTAATGATAATTCTCGGAAGTCCGAACACGGACCATGCGGGATCATCCGGATGAATTGCCATATTGATATCATACTTATTGCATACCGGCATTATTCTTTCCAAGAAATATTTTAAATTATCAAATAAATCATCCTTAGTAACACCTTTATACTCCTCAAACAATTCTTTGACGCGAGCCATTCTCTCAGGCTCCCATCCGGGCATTACGGTGTTATTCATATCACCCGATATTGAATTAAACATTTCCTCGGGGACAAGATTATCAACCGCCTTCTTAGTATATGCAAGTACAGTAGAGCCATCTTCTCTGACTCTGTTAAGCTCTGTTCTTGTCCAATCAAATACAGGCATGAAATTATAGCATACAAGATGAATGTCTTCCTTACCGAGATTCTCCAAAGTCTCAATATAATTGTCTATGTACTTATCTCTCGATGGCTTTCCAAGCTTAATATCTTCATGAATATTGACAGACTCTATACCTGATATCCTAAGACCTGATGCCTCTACTTCTTCCTTAAGTGCACGAATTCTGTCTCTGCTCCACACTTCTCCGGGGTTAGTATCATATAGTGTTGTAATGACTCCCGTAACACCCGGAATCTGTCTAATCTGCTCTAGTGTAACAGTATCATGACCTGTCCCGTACCAGCGAAGTGTCATCTCCATAATATGTCCCCCTTATCTTTTAACTCTGGCTCCGGCACCATTCATTATAGCTTCTACTTCATTTAGACTTGCCATCGTTGTATCACCCGGTGTCGTCATCGCAAGGGCACCGTGTGCGGCACCGTAATTGACCGCCACCTCAGGATCTCCTGTTGCCACAAGACCATATATAAGACCGGATGCAAATGAATCTCCGCCACCTACTCTATCCATAATCTCAAGATTATTATAATCATTAGCCTTATAGATATTGCCATTTGCCCAACACAATGCACTCCAATCATTAACGGTTGCTGTCTTAACGGTTCTAAGTGTTGTTGCAATCACTTTAAAATTAGGATATGCACTTGCTGCTTCATCCATCATCTTGCGATACCCATCTAAGTTAAGCTCCTTAAGGTTCTCGTCATTACCTTCTATTTCAAAGCCAAGACATGCCGTAAAGTCTTCTTCATTACCAATCATTACATCTACATACTTGGCAATCTCGCGATTAACTTCCTGTGCCTTCTTCTTACCTCCGATAGCTGACCACATAGAAGCTCTGTAGTTCAAATCGTATGACACAATAGTTCCATACATCTTGGCAGTCTTAATAGCTTCTATTACAGTCTTAGCTGTATTCTCCGATAACGCCGCGTATATACCACCGGTATGGAACCATCTTACGCCCAGCGTGCCAAATATATAATCAAAATCAAGGTCATCCGCAGTAGCCTTAGATATCGCTGTGTTAGCTCTATCAGAGCAAGAAAGTGCACCTCTTATTCCGAAGCCTCTCTCTACGAAGTTAAGACCGTTACGACACTCTCTTCCTATTCCATCAGTCTTCATCCAATAAATAAGTGATGTGTCTACGCCACCCTGCAGGATGAAGTCTTCCATAAGTCGTCCCACTTCATTATCTGCAAATGATGTAATTACACCTGTATTCCATCCAAAGCATCTTCGAAGGCCTCGTATTACATTATACTCTCCGCCGCCTTCCCATGCTGTGAAATGTCTTGCTGTTCGGATACGCCCTTCACCGGGGTCAAGACGAAGCATTATTTCACCCAGACTTACCGCATCATATTTACATTCATCTTTACTTCTAATACCAAGATTAATACTCACCCTCTTATCTCCTTTACTATGTCAGCTGCCTTTCTAACCTCTGATTCTATCTCGTCGAACTTGCCTTCCTTAATAAGCTCCTTCTTAATCATCCATGTACCACCGCAAGCCACTATACGATCGTAGCTTAAATATTCTCTGATATTATCTGCATTAATACCGCCTGTCGGCATAAAGCTCATCATAGTATAGGGTGCGGCAACAGCTTTAATCATCTTCAGTCCGCCTGCCGGTTCCGCAGGAAAGAACTTAACGGTAGTAAGACCTAAACCAAGTGCTTTTTCTATCTCTGTAGGTGTCTGAACTCCCGGTGTCACAGGTACATTTTCATCAATACACCACTTAACAACATCCGGATTTAGTCCCGGGCTTACGATAAACTTCGCTCCCGCATCAACAGCCCTCTTTGCCTGCTCAATCGTAAGCACTGTTCCTGCACCGACAAGAAGCCCCTCCACCTTAGACATTATTCTTATTGATTCCTCTGCTGCATCTGTGCGAAATGTTACTTCCGCCGCAGGAAGTCCACCCTTAACAAGCGCCTCCCCAAGTGGCTTTGCATCCTTGGCATCATCAAGAACCACTACGGGAATTATACCTATTTGTCTGAACTGATTAATTGTGTTACCGTAATCCATCATATAATCCTCCTATATTATGCCGGTAGTGTCAAGTCTGACACTCCTCGTATAATATCTTTTAGATACATAAATACATGTATCTTGGTTAATAAGTTACTAAATAAAAATTGTTCAATAGGCTTAGTAAAGCCCATGGTATAATTGTTCCTTAGTGTCAATCAGGTATCAGTTCTGTCCACCCCTGTTGAACCAGAAATGGTTACTTCATAAAAAGTCTGTTCCCCTGACACGGATGTTAGCTTCAAACCTGCTGGCTGTTTGCTTAAGTTCATGGACTACCTCTTAGCAGTGGGGTTCGCATCAGTCCATCTTAGGCTGGATTCTTATATGCGAGGGTGTCGATGCTCCGTGATCATGGGTTTTACCAAGCCGATTGAACACTCAAATCCAATATAGAAAGAAGGTGATAACATGAACCCACTTTACGTCGGTATTGATGTGAGCAGCAAATCCAATGTCGTATACCTGATGCTTCCTGACGGCAGTAAGTACAGCAACTTTTCTGTTGCCAACTCTCACGATGGATCCACTCAACTGGTAAAACATATCTTGTCAGCAATTACATCGCATTCCCTCGACACAGTGATCATTGGTCTCGAAGCCACTTCCGTTTATGGTGACAACCTCGTGTATTTCTTAAGGGAAGATGCCACTCTGGCTCAATTTGACAAGAAAATCCATGTCCTCAATCCGAAGCAGGTCAAAAACTTCAAGGAAGCGTATAACGACCTGCCCAAGAATGATTATGTGGACTCCTATGTCATTGCTGACTGCCTGCGTTTCGGTAGAATCAACAAAGAGGTCTATCAAGGCGATTACCGTTATAAAGCTCTTCAGAACCTCACAAGAGCACGGTTTTTCGCCGTCCAAAACCTCGTTAAGGAAAAACAGCGATTCATCAATGTCCTGTTCAAGAAGTATTCTACGATGACACAGGAGAAGGTATTTTCCGATACCTTCAGCACTACTGCCTTAGCTGTCTACGAAGAGTTTGAATCCGCAGAAGCTTTGGCTTCGATGGACTTACAAGAGCTTACAGACTTCATTATGGAAAAGGGGAAGAAACGCTTCCCTGATCCGGATGCTGTAGCCAAAGCCATCCAGAAAGCTGCCAGAAGTTCCTACCGCTTACCCAAAACGGTAAATGACTCCGTTAATCAGTTGCTTTCTATATCCATAACCTCAATAAAGGCATTGGATGCTCAAATCAAGGAGTTTGATAAAGCTATAAAAGCTCAGATGGAACTCCTTCCAAATGTATTGACCTCCATACCCGGTATTGGCCCGGTATACTCCGCAGGCATTATTGCAGAGATTGGAGATATCAACCGTTTCCCGTCTCAGGCTCAGCTTGGCAAATATGCCGGTCTTGCCTGGACTCAGAATCAATCCGGTGACTTTGAAGCAGAAAACACAAAGCTCATAAAATCCGGAAACCGATTCTTAAAGTATTACCTGTGTGAAGGTGCTTTGTCTCTTGTGAGATGCGACACAGAGTACAGCAACTTCTATCACTCCAAGTATAAAGAAGTGAACAGACATCAACATAAACGTGCACTCGCATTAACTGCCCGTAAATTTGTGCGGTTAGTCTTTCGACTGCTGAAAGACAATCGCTTATATCGAGCAGCGGAATAGTTGTCTATTCCTGCTGATGAATGCCCTGCTTCAAAAAGCAGATATCGCAGGGTCTGTTAAGGTTACCCTTTTTTCAGCAAATGATATGAAAAAGCCTCAAAAAACTTTTCAATTTATACTTGACATATCACCGCTGGACTTTTTTGTTTATAAATCCTTTATTTTCGGGAGGTTTAAATAAAAAGATCATTTACCTCCCATTTTCAGTATAATGTCATTGGCTAAATCACATCCCGAAAGGAGTTAAATGCTCATGGACATTATACTTTATTTCATTCAATTAATTCAACAACTATATCAGCAAAATATCTGGCTGATAAAATCTATCTGCAAATATATACCTCTTGATTATATTGTAGGACTGCCATGCCCAATGTGTGGCATGACAAGAACATTTCTTGCAGTATTATCAGGAGATTTTGCTGGTGCATTTTATGTAGATTTCCAATGCTGCCTTCAATATCTTAACGGGCTAGTCTAAGAATTCCTCTCTGAGTTCTACATTGAACTCTTTTGCTATCATCCTTATTTCGTCACTTGTTATAGTCTGTCTTATTTCAGTATTCATAGACATCACCTTCACAAGAATCTCTGCCGCCTTTTCTATTGTATGAAGCAGTCCAAATGCCAGGTCAAAGTCCTCTCCCGACACAAAGATACCGTGGTGAGCCCATATAGCCGCATCACATTCTTCCATCACCTTACTTGTTGCAACTGCAATGTCCCTTTTACCCGGAACCATCCAGCCCACAACACCGACTCCTTTTGGAAATACGATGGCACATTCACTCATCATTTCCCATAGCTTAAGGGTAAATGTCTTATCATCAAGGGGCAGTACAAAGGTTAGTGCAATCACATTAGCAGGATGTGCATGATAGATTACTCGATTCTTCCCATTGCTTACTTTCTTCTTAACCTCATGATTCATCAGATGACTGGGAAGCTCGCTTGTTGGAGCATTGTTTTCATCAAAGCCCCAGCATATACGGTAATTCTCCCCTGAATCATCAAGTTCTATTATTCCTATACATTCCTCAGGGTTTAGGGAAATGTTCCTGAAGAACTTGCCCGTACCTGTTATCAGAAAGTACTCTCCTGCAAGGTCCGGTACAGATGCACCTACCTTCTTCCATTCTCCCTCCTTCAAATCATCTCTCACCATATCAATCTCATTTTCCCTGATTCGATAGCTGAGATTACCGCCGTTTCTTTCATGCCAACCCATGGCATATCCATCATCTGCCATTCTTATAAATCCACGCACAAAATCCGCATCTAATACTTTCATTGTATTCTCCTTATCTTGTTATAACATCTACCGGCACATCAAATATTTTGGCAACCTTAAGTATCGTATCAATGTGACGCCCACTTGCTGCCGCCATATGATGCGTAGGTCCTGCTTCACTCCACTTATTACAGAATTCTCTTGCACCGCAGCTGAACCTTGTTCTCATATTAGTGTCACCAAAGTTGAAAATAGGTCCTTCTTCATTGACACCTTCTGCTGCAACGAATCTAAAATATCCATCCATATCCTGTGTTATTGCAAGATATGTTATGTCACCCGGCTCTGGGTAAAACTGTGTAAGATAGCCTCCGCCGGTCTTGCCATGAAATACGGGAACTATCTTCATAGTCGGTTTCTTTGCTTTTGAAAAATGATAATCACCGCTACCCGAATGACCGATAATACATATGTCATCATCAAAATCAATCGAATACATCTCTGACAACTGACCCATACCTGATATCACCTTTAGTATTCCCATTGCCATAGCAACCTTGATATCACCCTCTACAGCACAACAAGTGCCTTCTTTTATCAGCATGGAAAATGCAGGAATAAGCATGCTGTCCAGCTTGCCCGCAACTCCTTTTGCGAATCCATCATAATGAGATGCGATAAATCCAAGCTTTTCATCTTGTACCCATCTCTCAAATGCAACGACATACTTTGCCATATCCATGACTTTATTGATATCATTGCCACCATCTATGTCAAATGTATTAAGAATATCCTCTGCCTTTGCCCTTACTTGTGAGTCATCATCTATATCATCGGCTATTGCCCACATTTTCTCCCAATCGAATTGCTTTGTGTAAAGCCACATACGATTATACAGGTTAGTCTCATCAATATACAAATCCATCATGCCCGGATATGGTCTTCCTATCTGTGCCATGTTGGTATCTCTGAATCTTCTTCTAACCTGAGCAGCCCTGCACCAGCCTTCTATCTCTCCTGCAACATATTCATCGCCACCTTCAACAACTCCGGTAATAACATCATGTCTCTTGCCTGCTCTGTTAAGATCTGCAACCATCTCTCCGACCGCTCCGCATGCATACAGCTCTCCAAGCCAGGTAGGTGTATCTGTATCGTCATAATCAGGGGATCTTCTTTTCTGGACATTGACAAGTACGACAGGTACATCTATATCCCTTATTGCAGGCAGCATATTATAGCTTGTTGCATATGTAAGAAGCTGCAATATAACAAGATCCACATCAGCACTCCTGAACTTATCTCCTGCCTCCATCGCAAGCTCTTTGGAGGTAACTATGCCACCGTCCACAAGCTCTACGCTATCCGGAATAGTTTTCTTAAAATCGTTATACTGCGTCTGAAACTCCGGCACAAGTTGTGGAAATTGCGGCAAATATGCCTGGAGCGCTATTGCAAATACTCCTATTCTTGCCTTCGTATTAACTAACATATTATTCCTCCATCTGTATCCTGAGATTACCAAGTGCTGTTGCTTCTATGGGAAGCGCTATAACATCTTTACCGGTGATATTCTCTGTAAGAGTATTAAGAAAGCCATTCTTGGCACCACCACCTACAATGTACAGCTTATCATAAGTCTCATTCAGATTATGCTCCAGTTCATCTATATTGTTCTTATAGCTTAGAGCAAGCGACCTGTATGCACACCTGTAATAATCCCCGGCAAAGTCAGCTCCTTTAGAAAGCATTGAATCGAATGCAGCTTTCATACTCTCAGGTGATAAAAAAATATCATCATTTATATCTACAGTTTCATCGAACCTACTTACATTGGCATTGTCGATTATCTCATCCCATGGCATCATCGGATTAAGTTCGTCCCTCAATCGGTTGACAATCCACATTCCCATAATATTCTTCTGATAACGATTATATCCTACGCCACCCTCATTAGACCAATTAGACTTCATAGAAGCTGTCGTTATTACAGCTTTACCTGTCTTAACTCCCAAAAGTGACCATGTTCCGCTGGAAATATACGGCGCATTCTCCTCCATAGGAATTCCTTCTACTGCCGATGCCGTATCATGACTTGCACAAAGCCTGCACTGAATCCCGCGATATTCACCTAGTACATCACCCGGCATATTCAATTTGTTAAAAAGATGCTCCGGCAGTCCTAACATCCGTACTATGTCCATGTCGTATTGTCCATTACGTGCATTAACAATACCCGTTGTCGTTGCATTGGTATATTCATGAGCCTTGGTACCACACAGTCTGTATGTCAGATATTCAGGCATCATCAGAAAATCCGTTACGCCACTTAACCTTCCCTCTTCCATATCAGCATACAACTGATATATGGTATTAAATGGTTGGAACTGTATTCCTGTTCTCTCATATAGTTGCTCAAACGGTATCTTATTATGAACCCTGGATACCAAGTCCTGCGTACGTAAGTCTCTGTAAGAAAAGCATGGTAAAAGGGTTGTATCATCCTTAATAAGTACATAATCGACTCCCCATGTATCAATGGCAAGACTCTCTATTTGTCCGTATCTGTCTATTGCTTTATCTATGCCTTCTTTAACATGAATAAACAGATTATCAACATCCCATATAAGATGTCCGTTTTTTCTGTCAACACAATTGGGAAAACGATAGACTTCCTCTGTCTTAATAAGTCCTTGTTCCTTCCAACCGACTATATGTCTGCCTGAAGAAGCACCAATATCTATAGCAAGATAATATTCCATTCTACATTTCCTTCCAGCCTGATAAGTATTTACCGCTTATCTCTATGCTTTTTACAGGGTCGTTATCAATCCAGTTCTTATGACTCTCAAGAACCACTTTATCAACACCGTTATCAAGTGCTATTGCCTTTAATCCCTCAAGATCCATATTACCGCTTCCCAATTCCAGGCTGTCACATTTTAGTATAGGTGTCATAGACTGTCCAATCTGTCTTGAGCCTCTGTCTGTAACATGCCATAGCTTCATACGAGTGCCAAGCCTTCTCATCCACTCCTTGGCATCTGCACCACCGTCTGTAAACCAGAAGCTGTCGAATTCAAAGTTGACATATTCCTTATCAGTCATATCAATTAATATGTCATAGGCACGGTTCTCTTTTGTAACGTTAAGGAGTTCTACATTGTGATTATGATAAAGCAGCCTAACGCCTTCATCTCTGAGACGTTTGCCGGCTTCATTCAATCTCTTTGCAAGATTATTTACTTCCCTTTCATCCGTATAATCAAATCGATACATCCCCGTAATAACGGCTGTATTCGTATCAAATGATTTTACTTCTTTAGCGACACTTATTACATCTCTCTCCAAAGAACCCAGATCTGTATGTACACTTGCCACTTCAAGACCTGCATCCTCAATCAATCTGTGCCAATCCAACTTGCCACCTTTTCCGGTAGGCATTCCGGCCACCTTAGTCATTGCACGAACCATCATGGATGTCGGATGAATCATGAAACTGTTAAGCTCTATACCGTCATATCCCGCGTCTTTGATTCTCTTAAGCGTCATAGATGCATTTTTCTCGTTAGATGTCACCGACCCTAACATAATCTGCTGTACATATGTCTTCATATCAGCTATTCTCCTTAGATATATAATGTAGTAACAAAACAAATTGTCTTTTACAACTCATATTCTCCGGCTTTAAGTACCATCTTTCGTCCATCGTCTAATGTAACCTCAGCCTCTGTGTTGGCAGGAATAATAAAGTGATATCGTATGCTTCCATCATTCTCTATCTCCCAGCCACTTGTAACTTTACCTAACGGCGACATATACTCTGCCTTTGCATATTGCAACTGCTTATTCGGTCTTGGAGTGATACTAAGCTTATTGTCGCTTAAGTTAATTCCGCATATTCCACTAATAAGCCATCCGCATACAGCTCCTTTAGAATAATGATTAAGGGACTCACTTACTCTTCCGTCTTCATCAATTCCATTCCAGCTCTCCCATATTGTGGTTGCTCCTTTTATTACAGAATATAGCCATCCCGGTCTTTCCTTTTGTAAGAGCAGTTTATAGGCGGTATCGTTGTATCCGCCTTGGGACAGAACCTCACACAAATCCGGTGTCGACAAGAATCCTGTATTCAGATGATATCCGTTATCACATACCAGCTTGTTCAAATCATACAGCGCATCTTTATTCTCTTTATCATCCAATAAGTCAAAGGATATGGCTCTTACATACTCTGCCTGTCTGGTAGAATCAATCCTGCCATCAGAAAGTGCCAGCTCACGAAAAGCTTCGGTTGCCCCCTTCGATATTTCTTCGTAATATGATGCCTTTTCATCATCTCCCAGCTTTCTTAATATCTTAGATAACAATCTACCGGATCTGGCAAAGTACGCTGTTGCAACCTTACTTTGGGGCGTTCCCATATTGCTTACGGAATCAACATCAGGCTCACACCACTCACCATAGTCAGTGCCTGTGGTAATTGCATATTTGTCATACTTGCTATCCTTTGATTCCTGCTTTGGAGCAAACTTCTTCATCATCTCCATAAGCGCTTCTTTGGGCATATTCGCAACCATTGCTTTATATTCTTCAGGAATACTATTAATATCTATTTCACTGCTTTCGTCCTTATTGCTTCCAGCTCTGCTTTGCAGATATTCGTACCATTTTTTCATCATATCAAGATTTTCTTCAAGAATTCTCTCATCAGAATATCTTAAATACATTTCCCAGGGAACAATTATAACCGCATCTCCCCATCCAACAGAACCTGCCAGAAGCTCCGTCATCATACCGGGTCTGTTGTTCTTAGGCGCAATGTTAGATACTTTTCCGTCGGGATATTGGCACATCGCACACTCGTGTAGCCAATTTTTGACAACCGTATAGCAGTCCATAAGATACATTCCGCTCTTGATGAATATCCCGATATCTCCAGTCCATGCGGCTCTTTCTCTTGTAGGACAATCTGTCGGCACATAGCAGAAGTTAGACTTCATGCTCCACATTGTATTCTCGTAGAGCTTCTCCAATAAAGGTTCGCTACATGAAAATGTGCTTAGTTCTTCCATATCAGAGTATACTGCAATAGCGCTAAACTGTCCGTCGGCAATGTTGATACTTGTATCAACTTTGGCATATCTAAAGCCCCATATTGAGAATCTTGTCTTGTAATGATTGACTCCCTCCTTACATGTATATACGACCTGCTGCCTTATTCCACCTTCTTTGTGTCTGTCTCTGTCCTGAAAGTTCTCCTGGGTAAAGTTACCATTCTCATCCAGGCTCTCACCATGAGTTAATATGATTTTATCACCTTTATGAGCATTGATTGTAAATTCTATATAGCCGGCAAGATTCTGACCATAATCAATAACCGTCTCACCGTTAGGCGTACTGATAATCTTGCCTTCGAATCTCTCATGCTCCGTAACGGGCACCATATTAGAAGAACAGAGAATATCTGTATCATAATTCTCAACCTTTACTTCATGCCAATCATCAATTTCTTCGTCATTGGCATCATATATCTCTCCCTGCTGTAAGTCATTTTGCTTAAGAGCACCCTGATTAGAAGCTCTAAAATCGCCATCGGACATACATACTATTTCTCCGTCTGCCTCAAGCTGCATCCATAGGGCAACATCCTCTCCATACAGATTCCTGTCTCCATCTACTCCAAGACAACCGCGATACCATCCATCCCCTAAGATAACCCTTATGGTATTACCACCTTCTTTGATAAGTTCTGTTACATCATAGGTCTGATAATGCAGTGATTTATCGTAGCTTCCGGGACCCGGAGTAAGTATATTATCACCCACCCTTTCACCGTTAATATATGCTTCATACAGCCCATGACTTGTAATATATAGTCTTGCTTTTTTGTAATTATCCTTAATCTCAAAATCTTTCTCAAGATAGCTGGCATTTTGATGTTCATCGACCTTTGTGTCAATCTCAGGATTAATCCATAGAGCCTTGAATTCCTCCCTATTCAAAAGTCCCATTTCGAACGTGCTCAAATCGGAGAAATCCCCCACAGTATCACTATTATTCCACAAGCGAACCATCCATTTGATACAGTCTTTGCTTTTTAGCTTTCCTCCGTAAAGCGTGTGCATCTTTGAGCTTAAGACTTTGCCACTGCTCCATACCAATTCATCATCAATATATGCATTTATCTCGTATGCAGTCTGTCTTGTATCCCCTTTTTTATCAGCATCTGATTCTTCGCTAATGGCGTTCCAGCTTAGCATAGGCTTTGTCACGTCAATACCTATAGGATTATCCATATATTCAGTCTTAAGTCTTATTGCTTTCATACCTGTCTCCTTCTTAGATGTAGCTTCCCAAGTGTCTAAGGCTCGGCTTTTCTTCACGTTTCATAGTATCTCTGTCAACCGCTATAAGACCAAATGTCATAGAGTATCCTTTCTGCCATTCGAAGTTGTCAAGAAGGCTCCAGTAACAATATCCTTTCACTGGAATATTATCATCTATACAGTTCTTAACACCCTGCAATGCGTCGTCTATGAACTTACATCTTATCTCATCATCCGTTATTGCTATTCCATTCTCTGTTACAATAATATCTCCCTTAAAATCCTTATTTACCTGTCTTATCACATGCTCTAATGCCTGCGGATATATCTCATACTCCATCTGTGTAAGCTTTGCATCTTCCTTCGGGTTAAGCTGTCCGTTTGCACCATATACAGTTCTCGTATAATTCTGTACTCCAAGGAAATCATCATCCTTGATATAAGGAAGATAATGAACGAATTCTTCATCCCAGGTATCCCTGACATACTTTTCACCACCCTCAACTGCCTGAAGATCGTGAAGTGACAAGGTTATACCAACTCTAATATCCGGATATAATTTCTTAATCTCCTTTTTTGCCGCCTGATGTGCTTTCATAACAATCATGTCGCCCTCAGGGGTTCTTGCACTTACAAAAGTCTGTGGCTGTGGTGTACCGAATGCCTGCATATTCTCAGCCGCCTGATACTTCATATTTTCCATCATCTTCTGGAAATTCATGCCGACCTGAACTTTCCCTTCTGCTTCCTTACCGGACTCGGCAGGTGGCTCCTTCATATTTTGTGCAGCCTTTGCCATCATCTCATATCTTTTTGCAATAGCCGCGAGCTGCAAGCCCATATTAGCCTCATTGATTGTACATACATACGCTAATCTGTCTCCAAGCTTTTCTATAACATAAGAAGTATATCTTGCGAAATATTCAATTACCTTCTCGCTCTCCCAGCCGCCTTCTTTGATAAGCCATGCGGGACTTGTAAAGTGTAAAAGCGTAACTATAGGCTCTACTCCCATCTCCTTGCAGCAATCAATAACCTGTCTGTAATGATTGATTTCATTCTCATCAAATTCTCCCTTTTCAGGCTCAATCCTTGCCCATTCAATAGAAAATCTATATGCATTAAGCCCTGCACTTTTAAGCATCCTAATGTCTTCCTCATAGCGGTTATAATGATCACATGCGATATTGCTCGGCTCTAAGAAGCTACTGTGTTCTAAATTCTCCTGAACCCAATAATCACTATGAACATTATTTCCCTCTACCTGATGTGCCGATGTTGCTGCTCCTAACATGAAGTTACCGTCAAAAGTCATAATATATTCCTCCTGTTTTCCTATAACTATTTCTTAATACCCTGTAATATACGATTTAACTGCTTGATGCTTTCTTCATCACTTCCCGCCTGCTTTAGAAGGCTAATAAGTGTCATTTTTCCCATCATTCGCTGAAGCTGTGGATTGTCTTTAACCGACTGTGCCACATCTCCCCTTGCCTCAGATGCCTTATCCATCATACTTTTTACCACCTGTCCTGCCTTCGGATGTGCCTGGAGGTCTTCAAGCTTATCATTAATCGAGAAGCAATCCTTATCTATCTGTTCACTGTCGAACCAGTTGTTGACATTACTTACCGCTTTGTTGAATATATAAGTCTCATCCGGCTCAGCTACATATTTTATCTCTATCTCGTCACTTGCGTCCTGCGACTGTGCCACAACTTTATGTGTCCCATTAATAATACAGGTAAATCTGAATACTCTCTCACCCTCCTGTTCATCAATCTTGACTCCATCCATATATAATGCAACCTTGGATTGATTGGAATATACCTTAATCTCCGTCGTGTCTTCATTACGATTAATGTATCTTCTTCCACAGATATGAACAAAAGGCTCCTTTTTATTCCATGCTGCCTTATACAAATAGAACGCATCCTTTCTTTCTTTTCTGTCAAATGTCACAAGACCTTTTTGGTTCTCACCGTTCTTGCCACCTTCATCTCTGCCGTCTGCTCCAAAATCGAACATATTCCATACATGGGTAGCCCATAGATAAGGCCTTTTATCTATCATCTCAAGGATATGCTCGTGGTACAATGCCTGGTATTCTTCCGTATAATCTCCCTTCTGTGGGCTTGATGAATGATACGCAATATTCGCATCTGCACCGTATTCAGAGAATCCTATAACACGGTTCGGATATTTGCTATGATACTCATCAAAGAAATCATCATTCTGCTCTAAGTCTCCAAGATACCATCCAAAATACAGGTTATAGCTGTTGATATCGGCTACATCAAGAATCGGACTGTCCGTTTCTAGCATGAATACATTAGCCATTACCGTCTGTCTTGTGCTATCCATGTCATGACACAATTCATTAAGTCTTCTGTGATTATCAATAAGCTCATCATTGACTGCGGACGCTGCTGTAATCTCATTGGATAATCCCCATACAGCTATGGACGGATGGTTGTAGCATTGTGTTATAAGCTCTCTCATCTGACTTAATGTATTGTCAATTCCGTTGGACATATGCATTGTTATATATGGTATCTCAGCCCATACAACCATGCCCTCTTCATCGCACAAATCATAGAATTCCTGAGCGTGCTGATAGTGTGCAAGCCTTATTGTATTTGCTCCTATCTCCTTGATAATGTCCATGTCCCTCTTATGATCTTCTAAGGACAATGCATTTCCTTTACCCTTTAGATCCTGGTGTCTCGATACACCTCTTAAGGGATAAACCTTTCCGTTCAATATAAATCCTTTATCCGGATCTGTCTCAAATGTGCGGCATCCAAACCTTGTGCTGATCTTATCGCCACTGCTTAATTCAGCTTCAGCAGTGTATAGATAAGGATCTATTGTACCGTTCCAAAGATGCACATTCTCGATAACGAACTCTGCCTTCGCATAACCATTATTAACCACTGCTTCTTTTTGTAAATCATCAATTCTGATAGTAACTTTAGAGGCATTTTGCCATGTCTCTACAAGGACTGTTGCCTTATTCTCTCCAATATCCACTTTAGGTGTTACTTTAATCCCTAAACTTCCGTCTTTTATAAGCTCAAAGTGTTCCTTAGGCGTATTGATTATATTGACATCTCTGTACAGTCCACCGTAGAAGGTAAAATCTGCTTTTTGCGGATATACTTTGTCCGACTCTTCGTTGCTTACTGCTATTGCGAGAATATTCTCCTTAGACAGCTCATCAGTAAGCTCGATTCTGTAACACGAAAAGCCTCCTTCATGCTCTCCAAGCTTCTTGCCGTTAAGATACACTTCGCTTATATTCGCAGCACCGTTAATCTCCAAAAAAACCTTTTCTCCGCATATTTCCTCAGATGATAACGTACGAATATACCAGCATCTTCCTCTATGATAGTCATTTCCACCATCCTGTCCGTCTATATTATTCCATGTATGGGGAACTGTAACATCCTCTCCTCTATTTGCATTAGACATGGCGTCTTCGACATCCATATCATGCTTTAGAAACTTCCATCCTTTTGATAATTTGATAATGTTACGCATATACTCCTCCTGTTTACTTCGCCTGTGATTTTTCTTCTCCACCTGAATTATCATTATCCGTTTGCTCTGTACCTGTTTGCTCTGTACCTGTTTGTTCTTCATTTTCAGCCTGTTCTATCTCCTTTTTCTGACTAGCGATAGAAGCTTGTACTTCTTCCATCCTCTCCCTTGTCAAGGAGAATTTCTTCATTGCCACAAGCGTAAGTGCCCATCCAAGCAATGGCAATCCACAGAAGAGCGCTGCAGTTATGATTCTGATTCCTATTGTAAGCTCATCTGATGCCTGTGGAATTCTTGAACCTGTATATCCTACAATTCCTATTACAAGAGTGGCAATCATAGGTGCCAAAGCACTTATCATCTTATCGATAAATGAATATACTGCACTTACCGTTGCCGGCAGATAGTGACCTGATCTATATAATTCATAGTCTACCACATCCATACGCATCGCACCTGTCGCTGTACTTACAACCATCTTGAATGCGTTATTACCAAGCATCAACAGGAAGAATATTACAAGAGGTATGCCCATAGAAGATGCCCCCTTTTCCGGAACAACCATGATAAATATTATGAACAGAACATTCCATATAATACATACCCATGTCCAGTTAATCATTACTTTTCTGTTGCCGTGCTTGCCTGCAAGCTTGGCTCCCACTATCGCAAATATAATCGACGGAAGCATTGCAACTACACTTATAATTGATGAACCAACCATACTTCCCAGCAGTACGCTGAACAAAAGTGTTGTTATAACAGACTGTGAACCAACAGTCTGTCCCAGCTTATCGGAACAAGCCGCAACAACATATCTTTGTAATTCCTTATTGTCTTTCAGAAGCGAGAACATCTCCTTAAAGGATGGCTTCGCATCCTTCTTGATGCCTTCAAAATTCTCAGGCTTATCGTAGGGAGTAAGACCTATACATGTAAGAATAAGCGCTACAAGTGATATACCGATTACAATAAGATTGGCCCATTGAAATACTTCGATTGTCCAGCTGTAATCTGTAGCTCCGTTTTCAAGTTGATACGGCGTTCCGAATCTCGGAAGAAGAATAACTGTTATCAACATAGATACAATCATAGGTGAGAGATAAGAATATATAACCTGCCACACACCTATTGTGGGACGCTGCTTAGGGTCGTTTGTCAGGATATTGCCCTCCATATTGCCGACACAGCTTGCAAATGTATAGCCTATTATATAGAAAAAGTAAATTATAATAAATACTGCAACTCCTGCGGGATTAGAAAATGTATCATCCGGACCAAAGCTGAAATTGCCGGCAAATACATTACACATAAGCGTAGTGGAAATCGCCATCAATGCCCATCCGATTGCAAGAAACATCCTCATCTTGCCGTGTTTTGAATTGAATTTCTCAATTATAAGGGCTATGAACGGATCGGTAATACTATCAAACACTCTTGTTATCGTAATAAGTACACCAACCAAAACCGTAGTAATAGCATATCCCAGATTGCCTATATATGCTGCGTATCCAAGCAGCACATAGAAAGCCATCTGCATTATGCCTGTCATCTGACTCAAGGCAATGTGCCATGTCTTAGCTCTTTTGTAAGTAACTTGTTCTGCCATAATTAACCTCCTTTACACAATACAATATATTACGCTACTTCCGTTTTTGATAATTTCATTCTAGCAACTCATAGGAGAAATTGTTAGAAATGTATTGTGATAAATAGAACTAATTTGACATAAATTCACTATTATGATATTTTTCTTATAGCATCTATGTTTACTTTGGGAGAACAATATGAACAGGGAACTCTTTTCTTCAACAATTCAAAACCTTAACTCAGTATATGTAACTCATTTTGCGTCAAATGAATCCGTTCCCTCCTTTTTTCATGAAAAATACTGTTATCATGCCTCTTTACAAAAATGCTACACAAAAGAGGCATTATCTCATACTATATCTAATCTTCCTCATCACGCTATATGGGAAATTCAGGATTTGCTCGGACTTAGAGTATTCCTTTTCAGACTGGATGATCATATATGGCTTCTCGGCCCTTTTGTAACAGACAAATTCTCTGAAAAAAGGACTCAATCCGTACTTATAAAAAACGGTCTCTCAGCATCGTATATTCCATCATTAAGGTTATTTTACAGTTCCTTTCCGCTTATTATGGAACAAGAATTACTGCATAATCTGAATGCTTTAATCAAATCATTTGTACCAAAAGAGCCTGAATATACTTTCAGACATATCAGCACCGACAACATGGGAGATACATACAGCGATACCAATGCAGAATATAAGACTCGCTTTGACTATCAAAGCATCAAGAAGCGCTACGAACACGAGAATACTTTTCTGAATATGATAGAAACAGGAGATACGGACCATGTGCTTGAAGCCTTCGACAAAATGACAATGTCAGATCTTAACTCCAGACGTTATATTAATGCAATATATTACGATCCCAAGACAAGTATGGCAATGATTAGAGCTCTCAGCAGAAAAGCTGCCGAAAGGGGAGGCGTACCCCTTATGGAGATTAATGAGATAACACAAAGAATCGCCCAGGACACCTTGCATTTACACAACGAAAAGGATTACATAAAGAGTATGCACTCGCTAATATTGTCCCTGACAAAGGCTGTAAAGCGTCATAAAATCTCCGACAGCAACCTGACATCTCCTATACTCAAGGTTGTAAGCTTCATCCGCTCCAATTATACCCAGGATATAGACTTGTACGAACTTGCTACAATATCCGGCTACACCAACGCCTATCTCTCACGAGAATTCAAATCACAGATGAATATGACCATCTCCGACTACATCAGAACCTTAAGATGTGAAAAGGCTGCAAGACTTCTTAGAGAAAGCGACCTTCCCATATCATCAATCAGCTCATACGTGGGCTATCACGACAATAATTATTTTGTTAAGGTATTTAAAAAGCAATATTCTATGACACCAACAAAATGGCGAAAAGATAATTCTAAAATTAACTGATACTTCCAAATACACCTTTAAGTGCAGGATATATTTGTCTAAACTCATTATATCTGTCATTATACTTTAGTGCTGTCTCACGCCTTGGCTCATAACTGTCAACCACACGCACGATTGCCTCTGACACTTCACGAACAGACTTATACTCACCGCATCCGACTGCCGCGAGCATAGCGGCTCCCATTGACGGACCCTCGTTGGTCTCTATCACATCAACGGGTATATTCAAGATATTGGCAATCATCTGCCTCCACAGCAGACTTTTTGCGCCACCTCCGCATATCTTCGTTCTTGGTATTTTTATTCCCAGACTTTTCGCCACTTCAAAAGAATCTCTTAGTGCAAAAGCCACTCCTTCAAGCACAGCCTGAGTCATATCCGAAGCGTCAGTATCCATCGTCATACCTACAAATGCTCCCCTTGCACACGGGTCATTATGTGGCGACCTCTCACCCATAAGATATGGCAGAAAAAACACGTGATTTTCTCCAAGCTTCTTTATCCTTTTTTGCGCAGCCGAGAAATCAGACGTGCCTAGTATATCTTCCATCCACCATTTATTACAGCTTGCAGCCGAGAGCATACATCCCATTAGATGATATCCTCCATCTGCGTGCGCAAAGGAATGTAAAGCATTGTTAACATCTACACCAAAGTCCTTGCTTGATATAAATATTGTACCGGATGTTCCCAGTGATATATTGCATTTACCATCTCCTACTGTTCCTGTTCCAACAGCAGCCGCAGCATTGTCTCCTGCACCGATTATTATCTTGACATCCCTGCCAAGACCCAGCATGTCTGCAATCTTTGGCTTAAGCGTCCCCACAACGTCATAGCTTTCATGAAGCTTCGGCAGCATCGACTTATCAATACCGCAGATATCAATCATCTTATCAGACCATTTTCGATTCTTAACATCTAAGAGCAACATACCTGACGCATCGGAATAATCTGTGCAAAAGCTTCCTGACAATCTATATGCAAGATAATCCTTTGGAAGCATTATCTTAGATATTTTACTATAATTATCCGGTTCATTATCCCGAACCCACAAAAGCTTCGGTGCAGTAAATCCGGCAAAGGCAATGTTGGCGGTATACTCTGACAAGTTGCCTTTGCCCACCTTCGTATTAAGATAGTCTACTTGCGACACACTTCTGTTATCGTTCCAGAGTATAGCCGGACGAATGACCTCATCATTCCTATCTAGCATAACAAGCCCATGCATCTGTCCGCCAAAGCTTATTCCCATAACCTTCGACTTGTCTATGTCCGCTACTAATTCACTCAAGCCTTCTATAGTCTTGTCATACCAGTCATATGGATTCTGCTCAGACCATCCCGGATGTGGAAAGCTCAGATTATACTCCCTTGTTGCTGTATTTTCTATGTTTCCTTTTTCATCCATCAAAAGCAGTTTTACCGCAGAAGTTCCAAGATCAATGCCTATATAATACACGATGATTCTCCTTCTATTAATCTACTCAAACGGATTCTCCGTAGGATACCTGTCTCCAGCTGGGCGATTATATCCTATCTCTTCAACAGGAACACCGATGTATTTGAATACCTCATACAAAGTCTTACCGTAGTGCCCAAACGCAACTGCGCCATGATGAGGAAAGTTCTTCTCTATCAGCACATGACGATAGAATCTTCCCATCTCCTTTATAGCAAAAACTCCTATGGAACCAAAAGATCTGGTTGCGACAGGAAGTACTTCACCTTCTGCAATATACGCTCTTAGCTTTGAATCAGATGTGGACTGTAATCTATAAAATGTTATCTCTCCCGGAACAATATCTCCTTCAAGAGTACCGTTAGTTACCTCAACAGGAAGGCTTCGCGCCATAATCTTTTGATACTTCATCTCACAGAAAGCCAGCTTGTTAGACGGCGTATTTCCGCAATGAAATCCCATAAATGTATCTTGTAACAAATAATTGTATTTGTCTTGTATATCCTCTGAATACAAATCCTTTGGCACAGTATTATTAATATCCAAAAGGGTAACAGCATCTTCAGATATAACCGCTCCAATATATTCACTTAGGCATCCGTATATATCCACCTCACAGGAAACCGGTATTCCTTGTTTGGTCAATCTGGAATTCACATAGCAGGGCACAAATCCGAATTGTGTCTGGAATGCCGGCCAACACTTACCTGCAATTGCCACATATTCTCTGTACCCTTTGTGTTCCTCAATCCAATCCTTCAAGGTAAGCTCATAGCAGGCAAGCTTTTCAAGAATCTCCGGCTTCTTATTGCCTTTTCCTAACTCTTGTTCCATATCAGCAACAACTTCTGCTATCCTAGGGTCATTAGCATGCTTATTATATGCCTCGAATAAGTCAAGCTCAGAATTCTCCTCTATCTCTACACCCAACTGATACAATTGATGAATCGGAGCGTTACATGCAAGAAAATTAAGAGGTCTGGGGCCAAAACTGATTATTTTCAGGTTGTTTAATGCTATGATTGTTCTGGCAATCGGTGCGAACTGCGCAATCATATCGGCGCAATCATCTGCATCACCAACAGGATACTCCGGTATATAGGCTTTAACACCCCGAAGCTTGAGATTGTAGCTTGCATTGAGCATACCACAATATGCATCACCTCTGTTGTCCTGAAGATATTGTCCGCTCTCCTCGGCTGCCGCTATGAACATCTTAGGTCCGTCAAAATGCTTTGCCAAAAGGGTCTCGGCAATCTCCGGTCCGAAGTTACCAAGATATACAACAAGGGCATTACATCCTGCCTTCTTAATATCATCAAGAGCCTGCACCATATGAAGTTCGCTTTCAACAATACATATCGGACATTCATATACATCCAGCTTTGGATGTCTTGTCCTCAATGCTTTCATAAGATTTGCTCTTCTGTTCACAGAAAGGCTCTCAGGGAAGCAGTCACGACTAACTGCAACGATGCCGATTTTTTCAGATGGTCTGTTCATTGTATTGTCCTCCTATCCTTTAAAGGTAGTGTCAAGTCTGACACTCCTATATTATGCCATTTGCCTTCTTACAAGATTAGCAAACTTACAGTTTAATTGCATAGTATCTCCCCTAACACTTAATTTCATATATTATCGAGTATCTAATACCCCAATTGAATATTATACCAAAAAAGCCTCATATATAGTAGAGAATTCCTACTAATAAACTAAGATTTTTTACAATTACCTTTACAATTACAGTGTCTCATATTATCTGTCCGATTATTGGGGCTCAAAACCGAACGTTAGTTTCGTTTATGTCAAACAAATTTACGAGCACATTTTGTATACCTGTCACTCGATATGTCAGTTTAAGAAGTACGGGACTATAATCCCACTAAAAATCCGTCGATAATTACCCAATAACAACATATGCTTTTATAGCACAAAAAAGACCATCCCTAACCTATTTGAGGTGGTCTAAAATGTGAAAACAGTACTATAAAGTCTACATATTCTTCATGTTCTAAACAAAAATAGTATTTCGTAATTGTTATTTGGTCACTAGCCTTGAGATTATTTTCCCATTTTCTTTTACAAGTTCTGTTGTATGTTCAGTTAAATATTTAGCGACCAGATGCCATTCCTGTTTGAATCGGAAGAAGAGTTCACCATCTATTTCCTTTGTTGCACAAGTATAATTCCTTAAACTGTCACTAAATATTTGTACCCAGCCACCAATTCTATTTATTCCTAAAACTGTCATTATCATTCTTACAATATTCTTCCATTTTCTTAATGATATCTTTATGTAAAGGTGTCTCTACGAGAATTTTTTCCGCTTCCTTAGCGTCTTTTTCTAATTTCGCCTTGGCTTCTTTTTTCAAGTCTTTTTTATTCTTGATATAAGTATAGCTGCCATAAGCAACTCCCCCAACAGCCGCAATACCCGTTACTATTAACCAGGGAAGCAATTCTTGTTTCCCCGCCGAAAAACCATTCTTAAAACTATTATCCTTCACAGTATTTAAGAGCGTTTGTTGGTACGCTTTATATGCTTCAACTCCCCCTTTTTCAGCAACTTCATGTGCAAATTTTCCATATGGTACAACATTGTCTGCGTTCATACATACCCTCCTTATTTTTTACTACCAGTTATAATCTTACTCATCCACTCTGTGGTTAAACCGATGATTTGTGGATTTGCCGCCATTGCCATAATCGTTGAGCTAACCGCAGCCATTGCACCGGCGGATAACGCTTTTTTTCGTTTATCCTTGGCATTTGCAGTAGCGGTAATCGTTTTAACTGCCTTTTCGTACTCCTTCTTCTCGATAGTTTTTGTTTCTGTTGTTTCGGCGATATCGTCTTCTTCATCTGAGTTAAGAAGCACGTTTACAACCTGACCCAAGGCAGTGTTGTCTGTATTTGTCGCTATTTCATAATCGATAACTGTTCTGAGAGCAATATATTGCGTTTTAGTCATTGTAGTTTTACGATTCTCAAGATTGCTTATTGTTTGTTTCGTTACACCAATTTGATCTCCTAGTTCTTCCGTTGTCCATCCAGCTATTTTCCTAATAGCTTGGAGATTGTTTTGAAGTTTTGCTATTTCCTTATCAACAACATTCACTTTTTTCACCTCCTCAGATGTTATTGCTTAAATATAATATATCAAAGATTAATATATTTGTCAAATTATTTTACAAATAAATATTAGTTTGATATATTTAAATATTTTTTTCAAAGTAGTAATGCAAAAGAGTAAGGATAAGATAATCGGTATCACTTTTAACTATATGGATGGGTTTTAGAAAGTGAAGGATCGAACTATATAGCATTCATTTAGTTTTGCCTTGGTTATTGTACTCCAAAAGAGAGAGATGTAAACCCTGCGTTGCACCGCTTTCAGCGGCTACGGGGTTGACATCTCTCTCTTTTTTCGTACCGGGCAGACAAGCCAAACTAAATGAAAAAGTCTGTTGCAGTGCAACGACTCTTCAGCCTACCATTAGGGTTTACAATTACCACACGGCTCATAGCCTTGACTTATGACTTCTTCTCGAGTTCCTGAGAAGTATTTTTTATTCTTTTCTTTCATTTGGCTTACCGATGTGCAATCAGGCTTATGGAACTTCTTGGTGTTTGTGTTAAGGACATAGTCTGATGTTACATTTTCAGCTGTATTAGTGTTATTGGCTACGGGATTGGTCTCTGATACTTTGCTGTCTCCGGTAGCGTAGTCTATGTCTATTCCGGGTTGGACGTTGTAGCAATACACGCAGAAGTTTATACCTTTGCCATTATCCTCAACGGAATGTGCTTCCATAAGGACTCCGGATGCCACGAGGTTCTCACCTTCAAAGAGCGGTGTTACACGATATAGAACGTGGTTATTGGTGCGTTCAACGTAATCATCTACTTTATTTTCAAAGGGTAGCATACCTTCTACATTTAAGTATCTGGTGCCTGTAATAAGGTTTTCCTCATTGGCGTTCTCTCCAGCTAGTTGGTATCCAATGAGATGACACCTGTTATACAGATAATTTCCATCTACTAGTTCATGATAATTGGCTGTATGCCAGCCAGATGGTCTTATCTGACCAATCTTTCCTCGCTCCTCAGTTGGCCTAATCTCCTTACATATGTTTGCATATGCAACACCACAGCGCCCCAGAGTGTCAAGATTACTATATATCTCAAACGCTCCGGTATTTCTTCTGTCGTCTTCATCAAAAAATGGCTCATTGCCGTTAATCTCTACATATGGCCTACCGGAATATGCCGGAATAGACGCCAAATCTATGACGCTTTTCTTATTATCCTGCTTCTGTGTATCTGCCTTAGTAGTATTGTCGGTAACGGTTTTATTGGCATAATCTGTGGCGTTGAGCTGAGACGTTGTATTGCCTGTATCACTCTTACCGCATCCACAGCCGGAAGCTAATAAAGAGAACGCGACTATTGTAATTAATAGAAAGCTGTACAATCTTTTCATAATCAAATCAATTCTCCGCTACAAACTTGAATTTACAGACACACAGCCAATTCTGAAGTAGCCACAAGAACAGCCTCACCTCTTATAGACATTCTGCCATCTTTCCGTCTTTCGCACTGCAGATAACCGCCACGTCTTGAAGCCTGATATGCGTCAATAGTATCTTTCCCCAGTTCCCTCAGCCAGTAGTCAGCAATTTGTACATGAGCCGAACCACATACCGGATCTTCTTCTATAGAAAGTTTCGGGCAAAAGCTCCGTGAAACGCAGTCAATCGTGTTTCCACGGGCTGTTGCGTTTTGTATACGGCCTTCTATTTGCATTAACGCTTTCTGATCTGGATTCATTTCCCGTACCTTCTTCTCTGAATCAAATATGCAAATAAGATCAAGACCCAGAACTGCTTTTACGGGTCGGATGCCAAAGGCTTTCTCCATATCATCTGTAACGGGAATCTCTTTGAGTTCATATGTCGGTAAATCCATTTCGTACAGACTTCCCGTTCTTTTAACCGTCAACACTCCACTCAAAGTATTAAACTGTACCGTGCAACTGTCCGGCTCGTAATAATTCAGAATCACAAAAGCCGATGCCAAGGTAGCATGACCGCATAGTTCGACCTCGGTTCCCGGTGTAAACCAACGGAGATGATAACCTTCGGTCTCTTTTACAATAAACGCGGTTTCGGAAAGATTGTTCTCCATAGCAAGTTTCATCATCGATTCTTTTGACGGCCATTCGTCCATAACACAAACCGCTGCAGGATTACCGGTAAATGGTTTATCCGTGAAAGCATCAACAATATACTGTCTCATCTTTTTCCTCCTCAAATCCCAATCGTCAATAAAACAGTACTATAATTTCTCAACAAATTGCGATTGTACACTCACTTAATAGTTTATCACACCATACACTACAAAGCCAAAGTATCTTTACGCAGAATAAACGACGCCGCTTAATGCGACGTCATTCTTTCTCTTGTATATCATTATCATAACAACAGCTGACTATTTTCTATTCTTCTCCCATTCTTCCATAATTCTATTATGCTCTTCTCCTGCACGCTTCATATATTCTTCGGCAGTTAATTCAATCTTGATGTGTGCGTCCGGTTTCTTTTGTTTGCTCATCGAACATATAACCTC